>Ga0209162_1000092_pt1 | contig 89508 bp, 79 predicted proteins | sample YNPNPMetaG_FD_187121 | JGI IMG/M metagenome (GOLD analysis project Ga0209162, IMG submission 187121) | Anoxygenic and chlorotrophic microbial mat microbial communities from Yellowstone National Park, USA - YNP NP MetaG (SPAdes) (version 2) ...
GCGAATGGGGCTGACCGAAAGAAATCTTCCGACGGGCAACCTGATGGTGATGGGAGGCCTGCATTCAAGCCCCAAAAGCTGCATGACAGCCCCCTTGGCCGCAATGGCGGCAGTGGCGCCAGTGGAAAAACCCTTGCGCAATCCTGTGTGAGCCTTGTCGGTGGTCATAAGAAGAAAGAGGGAATGCCCCTCCCCAACCCCCCTTAATCCCCCTTATCAGGGGGGGGAAGTCTGTCAAGTGATAAATATAACAGAAAAAGGGGGGCTATCACCCTCCCCTGACAAGGGGAGGGCCGGGGTGGGGTTATCAGAATCAAAACCCCCCTCAATCCCCCCTTATCAGGGGGGAAGTCTGTCAAGTGATGAATGTAACGGAAAAGGGGGCTTATCACCCTGTAACGAACCATCATTGCAAGAATCAGGGCCTTTTTATGAGTAAGAGGGAGAGATATGGCAGTTTTTGGCCCTTTAACTGACGCAGATTAGTCACCACCTGTTCCCCCTCCATGCCGCAGCGGCTGATCAAGACGGCATGGTCCAAGAGATTCAGTGCCTCCAGGGTGTCATAGATGTGATTGAAATAACGATATGCCTTCAGCATCACGATGGTATCCGCCACATGGGCGATCTCCTGCAGCTTGGCGCCACCCAGGGCCCCTGAGGTTACGAACAGGCATTCCTCGCCTGAGACCAATGGTATCATGGAGCGACAGGCAGCCGCATTGTAGGATGTGACCCCTGGAATGATCTCCACACGAAATGAGACATCTGTTTCCAGGGCATTCATGGTGTTCAGGAGATAGCTGAATGTGGAATAGGTGAGGGGATCCCCCAGGGTTACAAAGGCGGCGTTCATGGTCTTAAGTGCCGTAAGCACCTCAGAGGCATTGGCGGTCCAGGCCTGCTCAAGGGCCGCCTTGTCCCGAGTCATGGGAAAGGAGAGTCGGCAGACCTCAACCCCCCTCAATCCCCCCTTATCAGGGGGGAAGTCTGTCTTTTCTTGAATATGGGGCCGAATGATTTCGTATGCAATGCTGTAGTCATTGTCCGAGGAGGATGCCGCATAGATTACACCCACCTCTTTTAGAATGCGGGCTGCCTTGAGAGTGAGGAGTTCGGGGTCTCCAGGCCCCACTCCGATGCCATAGAGGGTGTGGACAGGCAGGCCCATCTACTTGATGCCTGCCATGAGCACCGCCTCTGCCGCCAATTGTTCGTCCACAGTGGCCTTGGCAGCCATCTTCCAGAGGGTGCTCTTTCGCTTGATGAGGGTGAGCTCCATGAGAAGCTGGTCTCCAGGCACCACAGGCCTGCGAAACCTGACCTCATCCATTCCTGCAAAGACCATCAGTCTGTCCTTCAGGCCTTCATCCGTCAGTTTGGCAAAGAGGATGCCCACCTGGGCCATGGCCTCTAGAATCAAGACCCCAGGCATAATGGGCTGTTGAGGAAAATGGCCCTGAAAAAAAGGCTCGTTGAAGGTCACATTCTTAAGTCCCGTGATGCTGACATCGGGCTCAAAGGCCAAAATGCGATCCACCAGCAAAAACGGGTATCTGTGAGGAAGCAGATTCAATATGGCCTGTATATCCTTAAAAGTGATGAATGACATAGTGATTACTCCGTTATCAGCAGTCTCCGTGTCATTGCGAGCCTGTCTGCGTGCCCCGCACAGGCAGGGCGGCGATAGCCGCCGACGTAGGGGCGACCGGCCGGTCGCCCCTACATTCTTTTGTGCAGAGGATTGCTTCGCTGCGCTTGCCTCGGCGCGTGGCGCAATGACACGGGATAAGCAACAAACTCATTCTCAGCGAGGAGATTCCTTCCATTTCTCTTGCAACCTGCGCAGGCCTGCCTCCATCTCAGGCAGTTTTTTCAGAAGACCCGCTACGCGCAGCCACAGCCGATGGGGCATGGCCGGCGAACCTGAGACCGTCTCTTTTGCAGGGACATCCTTGGCCACGCCTGACTGGGCGGCCACTTTAACGCCATCCCCCAATTCAATATGGCCTGCAATCCCCGCCTGTCCGCCTATCATCACGCCTGCCCCGATTCGGGCGCTGCCTGCGATGCCCACCTGGGCTACGAGGATACAATGCGGCCCTATTTGAACATTGTGGCCGATCTGCACCAAGTTGTCGATCTTGGTGCCGTGACCTATGCGGGTCTCGCCAAAGGTGGCCCGGTCTATGGTGGTATTGGCGCCTATCTCCACATCATCCTCTATGACCACCCTGCCTGTTTGGGGAATCTTCACATGGCCTGAAGGCCCTTGGGCATAGCCAAAGCCGTCACTTCCGATGACAGCACCGGCATGAATGATGACATTCTGTCCGATGTGTGTGCCTGCATAGAGAGTGACATTGGCATGAATGGTAACCCCGTCTTCGATGGTTACACCATCCCCGATATAAGTAAAGGAATGGATGGTGACTCGATTTCCGATGGTTACATCATTTCCGATGTACACATGGGGTAGAATGGTGACCTCTGGAGAGATGTGGCAGTTATGGCCGATAGTGACCTGTCCGGCAATGCCCTGAGCACAAAATTCCCTTGCATTCAGCGCGGCTGCCAGCATGGCATAGGCCAGATAGACATCCTTTACCAAGATGGCAGGTCTGGAGATGGGGTATGGCCAGGTCTGCGGCAGAATCACGGCGCCTGCCTGCGATGCCTCCACCGCCTCTTTGTATGAGGGATTTACAGCAAAGCTGATCTCCTGAGGGCCAGCCCGATTTAATGCCTGAATGCCGGTGATGGAGAGGTCTTCAGGCCCCTTGAGCTCCCCTTGCAAAAAGGAGGCGATTTTGCCCAATGTGTTGAGTGTGTGCTCCGTAGCCATAGACCTTTAGAAGGTGCCTCCCATTCTAAACTCCCAGTTGCTCTTGTCCTCGCCGGGCTTGTTGTCCAGGTTATAACCCCATTCCACTCTCAACGGGCCCATGGGAGAGAGCCAGCGAATGCCCAGACCCACGGATTTCCGCATGTCTGACAGGGTATAGCCCTGGTCTGTTCCCCACACATTGCCCATATCCAGGAATGCGACGCCGTTTAAACCCATGTCCTTGATCAGCGGGAAGATGGTTTCCAGCTGCACAAAGGCCATATCCTCACCGCCGATACGTTCGCCTGTTACGGGATCGATGGGGCTCACACGACCGGATTTGAAACCTCGAATGGAATCGATGCCGCCCAGGAAGAACTTTTCATAGATGGGCAGCCTGCCGCCGCTACCCTCTGTCACATAGCCTATGCCGCCCCTTGCATGTCCCACCAGGCTCTTCCAGATGGGGTGATAGTAACTCAAGGTCCCTGTCCATTTATAGAAGGCTGCATCGCCACCCAACATGCCGCCTGCATATTCAAATGCCACGGTGTTGTACCAGCCTTTAGAGGGCAGATAGAAGTCATTTCTGGTGTCATAGGCCAGTTTGAAGCTTAGGGAATGGGTTGTATGGATATTAAGAGAGTCCCGAATGAAGATGGAGGCATTCTCGCTCACATCAGAGAGCTTGGTATAATCCATTCTGGGCGATACAAAGAACTTGAGGTCATCGGTCAACGGATAGCCGAAGGTCAGTTCCGCACCGGTGCTGTCCTTGGTGTAATCGTCGTATGACACCTGCCAGTTATAGATGCTTGACCCGAAATACCACTGGGTGTCAAAGAGGTATGGCTCCGCAAAGTTCAAAGAGAACCTGTTGGTTACAGCGCCGAGGATTCCCTTAAACGAGAGCATTTGGCCCTGGCCCAAAAAGTTTCTCTGACTGATCTCGCCCATAAACATGAGCTTGTCCACGGAGCTGTAACCTGCGCCTATGCTAAAGGTGCCAGTCGGCCGCTCCTTTACCTGCACATCCAGCTTCATGGTATCTTCCTGAGAACCCTTGGTGGGATTCAGGTTGATGTCCTCAAAATAGCCGAGACGTCCCAGACGGTCCTTGCTCTTCTTGAGGTTTGTGGCACTGAACGGCTCGTCTTCATTGACACGCAGTTCGCGACGAATGACCTTGTCGATGGTGCGGGTGTTACCTGTGATCTCTATGCGTTCAAACTTGACCTTTACGCCTGTCTTGACCTCGATAAGGATGTCCACCACCTTGCGTTCGGTGTCCTTGCGAATCTTCGGGTCTATGTCTGCATATGCAAAGCCTTCATCCGCATACATGTCTGTGAGTTTGAGGATGTCCTTGCGCAGTATCTCCTGGCTGAAGATCTTTTCGTCCTTGAGTTGCATGGCGGCCAGAAGCTTTGCATCGTCATGGAAATAGTCCTCCTTGAAGGTGATGGTCCCCACGCCGTAGCGCTCTCCTTCTTCCACAGGAATGGTGATATAGATGCTGCTGCCTTCCCTTTTTACGATGGGCTGCCCCACTGTGGCGTCCACATAGCCTTTGTTGTGATAATAAGCCGCTATGCGACCAATATCCCTTTCCAGCATATCCGACTTCATGGCACCCGCATCGCCTTTTATGATAGCCATGATGTTTTTGAAGGATGGATACCAGAAGGGCTTTTCTTCTGCGGTCTCCATGAGGTCCCTCAGTTCCTTGCTGGAGAAGGCCTTGTTGCCCTGAAACTCAATGGATTTGATGGTGACCTTCTCGCCCTCTTTGATGTCAAAGGTGATATCAGCGGTATCCTTGGCTGCTGGAGTTACAATGGGTATTATGATGGTGTCTGCATAGCCTTTTTCCTCATACAGGGCCTGAATCTTCTTGATGTTGTCCTGCAGCAGCTTGTCCCGAATAACGGTAAATGGTTTTATGTCTATGGCATCCCGAATCTTGTCTTCTTTGAGGATCTTGTTCCCCGTGATCTTGATCTCTCTCACGGCAGGCTTTTCCCTGACCAGATATGTGACCACCTTACCGTTTGGGCCATCCTGAATATCTACTCTCACATCCTCGAAGAAGCCTAATTTGTAGATGGCCTTGATGTCCTCCGAGACCTTTTTGGTATCGAAGGGCTGCTGACTCTGAAGAGAAATGGCCTGGCGGATGGCATCGGCATCTACTCGGTGATTGCCCTGCACCACTATCTCTGCCACCAGGTCCAGGGATTTGAGCGAATCCCTGATCTGTTGTTCCAGTTCGTTTAGAACGGGTGTCAGGTCGGAGGTCTGACCCTGGGCATAGAGGGTGGCTGTCTCTGTGCGGGCGGTTACATTGGCCATGCGCAGGTCCACACTTAAGCTATTGCCTAATTTGCTGATGCTGCCGTATATTAAATAGTTGATTTTCTTTTTCTTGGCCTCATTAAAAGCCACTTCTGTGGCATCTGCTGTGCCTCCCATGGCATCATCTGGCAGTACAGTAACACTCAGACCTGCTGTCTGAAGACGTCTGACCATACCGTCCATAAGGTCCTTTTGAATACGGGCGCCCTCCAAAGGCCCCATATATATCAACGGAGCTATTGCAATAGCCAAGGTCTGTTTTATGGATTCAGTTTCTTTGGCAGATACAGCGGCCTTTGTGTCGGGGGCATCAGCCCAAAGGCTACAGGGCTGTAACATAACTGTTAGCACCAAAAAACAGGATATCAGGCCTTTTAAAAGGTGTATAAAACCAAATTGTGTCAATGTTTTCATATAGTTCCTTTTATCATCCCTCTGTTTTGTAAATTATGGATAGTCATCGGCCTATTGCCCAGGATTTCAATTCATCAGAGGAGAGCTCTCTGGCCTTGCCCTCCCCTAACCCTATGATCCTGTTCATTCGGGCTGCCAAGGCCAGATTGTGCGTCACGATTACAGTGGTGGTGCCATGCCGTCTATTCATTTCAAAGATGAGCTCTGCCACCCGTTCACCTGTGTGTTCATCCAGATTTCCTGTGGGCTCATCCGCCAATAAAATGGCCGGTTGCTTGACCATGGCGCGAGCCAGGGCCACTCGCTGCTGCTCCCCTCCGGATAACTCCTCCACTCGATGGTCCCTACGGCTGGCAAGCCCCATCTCTGTTAAAATGGCATCGGCCATTTTTATGGCATCTTCTCTTCTCATGCCTGCTATCAAACAGGGCATCATGACATTTTCTATGGCAGTAAACTCAGGCAGCAGGTGGTGAAACTGAAATACAAACCCCAAGGTTTTATTGCGGAATCTGGACAGTTCCTCATCGGACAATGCTGAAATATCCTCCCCGAAATGCAAGACATTACCTGTTGTGGGCCGATCCAGGGCACCCATGATGTGTAAAAGGGTGGTCTTCCCCACACCTGATGCGCCCACAATACCTACCACCTCTCCTTTGTAAATGGTGCAGTCAATGTTGGTCAAGATGTCCACCTTTACCTTGTTGCGAACATAGGTCTTGGAAATACCTTGCACTCGTATTGCAGCTGAATCATGTGTCATCTCTGCCCTGAACCCTTCTCCTCTGGCAACAAAAAGGCATGGCCTTTCCTGCGCAGGTCTCTGACAACTGATAGTGACCGCCTTCCACCCGCAAGGCCTTTCCAAGGACTATGGCCTCAGCTATATGTCTTCTAGCCTCCATCAGAATGCGTCCAAAGGTCTGACGTGAAACCCCCATTTTGATACATGCCTCTCCCTGATCCAGCCCCTCCAGATCACATAGACGCACGGCCTCCAGCTCTTCCACTGTGAGGTTTATTTCTTCCAGTTCCTTTATGGGGATGCCACGCGGCTTGAAGTAGGTGGCCACCGGCGCCTGTTCCACAATACGGCATTTTGGAGGTCTTGACATATTTTATCCCTTGAGAATGGTTTTAATAGCCTTTATACACCGTTCATTTTCCTCAGGCCTGCCAGCGGTTATGCGAATATATGTTGGGAACCCGTAGGCGGACATGGCCCTAACTATGACCCCAAGCCGCAGCAGCCTTTCATAAACCATTTTAGCGTCCATTGCCATATCTACCATCAAGAAATTGGTCTGACTCGGCAACACACTAAGCCCCATTTGTGTCAGTTCGTCTGTTAGATATGCCATGCCTGACCAGGTTATTTCAAGGGTTTTTTTCAGGTGTTCTGTATCATCAAGTGCGGCCTGGGCAGCGGCCTGGGCAGCGGCATTGACATTAAATGGCTGTCTCACTCGGTCGAGTAAAGAGGCCAGCACTGGGTGCATGACTCCATAACCCACTCGCAGGCCTGCCAGACCATATGCCTTGGAAAATGTGCGCATCACCACCACCCGTTCGTCTTTTTTCATGTAATTCAGGCCGGATGGAGTCTCTTCCCTGACGAATTCGGTGTATGCCTCATCCAGCACCACCACTACATGGGCAGGCAGGGCTGCAAGAAAGGCCTCGAACTCACGGCAATCTATGACTGTGCCCATGGGATTGTTGGGGTTATCCAGAAAGATGAGGCGCGTGCTGTTGGAGACGGCCTGGGCTATGGCCTTCAGGTCGTGGCGGTTATTTTTAAGGGGAACGATGCGGTTTACGCCGCCTGCGGCCTGTGTGACCTTTTTATACACCAGAAAACTGGGCTCACTGCTGACGACCTCCAGGCCAGGCCGAATGAACACACGGGTCAAGAGCTCGATGATCTCGTTGGAACCGTTTCCTATCACCAGGTTTTCTTGGGAAATCCCATGTATTTCGGCCAGTCTTTTTTTGAGGTAGTAGGCGCTTCCATCGGGATAGCGATGCAGGCTTAAAAGATGGGCTTGAATGGCCTGAATCGCCTTGGGCGATGGACCGATGGGATTTTCATTGGAGGCCAGTTTGATGGCATTGGTCACGCCATATTCCCGCTGAAGCTCATCCAAGGGCTTGCCAGGCGGATATGGCACCAGTGTTTCCAGAAATTCGGGTATGTCTAATTGTAGTTTCATGGCTGCCTCGAAAAATAAACCATTACCGTTTTACATTTTTGCCTTCTTGCTGGGGTTCTTCATATGTGGTGGAGATTTGAAAGCCATCCACCTCCACGGATGAATCACCGTTTACCACGATGCGCACCTGGTATTCCGTCTCTAAGGAGCAGAGTTCCGTGCGCTTGTTGTTGAGCAGATAGAGGGCCAGATGAGGATGTGCATCTATGGTAAGGGTCGTGATGGTCTTATTACCATGTTTTTTTGCACTGGAAAGCACCTCGCGAATGCGCCGGATACAGGCGGGCGCCAGGGACTCTGTGGAGCGTAAAATGCCTCGGCCGTTACAGCAGGGGCAGGTCATGAAGCTGGTGACCTGTAAGGGAGAGCCGATCTTCTGTCTGACTATCTCCATAAGTCCGAATTTGGAGATGCGGGAGGTCTCTGACCTGGCCTTATCCCGTTTCAAACATTCCTTCATGTGTTTTTCTACGCGCTGCCTGTAGGAATTGGAGCGCATGTCTATGAAGTCCACTACGATTATGCCGCCCAGGTCTCGAAACCTGAGCTGCCTGGCGATCTCTTCTGCTGCCTCCAGATTGGTCTTGAGGGCGGTGTCTTCGATGTCCTTTTCGCGAATATTTCTGCCGGAGTTGACATCGATGGAGACCAGGGCCTCGGTGGGTTCTATGAAGATATAGCCGCCTGCCGGTAGCTCCACCTTCTTGTGAAATATGCTCTCCAGCTGGGCCTCTATGCCATAATGTGAAAAAATGGGCAGTTCACCCTTGTATAATTTGAGACAGGAGACCTGTTTGGGCGAGATGATGTGCAGGAAGTTCTTGATGGATGTAAAGGCCGTCTGGTCATCTACAACTATCTCCTGCACATCGCTGTTTAGGTGATCCCGTAAAAAACGGGTGATGAGCTCCCGATCATGGTAGATGAGGGAAGGGGTCGGCGCGGATTGGGCCTTTTTCTTGAGGATATTCCAGAAGCGGATGAGATATGAGAGGTCTTTTTTGATCTCCGCCTTGGAGATGCCCACTCCGGCTGTTCGGGCTATGAGGCCAACGCCTTCTGGCCTTTTGGCCTCTGATAGGATATCCTTGAGTCTTTTGCGCTCCTCTTCATCCTCCACCTTGCGGGACACCCCTAATTGATCCGAACCCGGCATCAGGACCAGATATCTCCCTGGTATGCTCAGGTATGTGGTGACGAAGGGGCCTTTGAGCGGAGTCTCCTCCTTGGCGATCTGCACCAGCACCTCGGTCCCCTTGGGGATCAGGGAGATGACCTTGGATGAATCCTTTTCATAGCCGTAATAGTCGGGATGTATCTCATCCAAAGGCAGATATGCGTTTCGATTGAGCCCGATGTCCACGAAGGCGGCCTGTAAGGACGGCTCTATGTTAGTTATACGGCCTTTGTAGATGTTGCCTCGGGTCTGGGATGCCCCTATGGTCTCCATCTGAAAGGCCTCTAACCTGCCGTTTTCTAAAAGCGCAGCCCTTACCTCTTCCCTGCTGTCCACGTTTATGATGATCTGTGCGTTTTTTGAATGGGTTTTCTTTGTCATAGGTTTTGATATTGTAATCTTCAGCAGTTATTGTTGTGAGGCATCCACAGGACGCCGTGGCAATTCAGCCGAGTTTGAAATGAAATAAAAGGTCTTCCCTTCCAGTATGCGACGCTGAAGCATGCCCGTGTCTTCTATGCCTTGCAGCATGTCTTTCAGTGTCTTTGAATCCAGTTGCGTGACCGACATAAGCGCATGAATATCCATGGGCCTTCTGGTCAGCATGGCTGAGATGTCGCTTGCGGTCCACACGGCAGGCCCCCGTTCCTTGATGCGGAAGTCAGCGATGATCTCGGTGTTGCCGCCCAATGCCCCTTGAATCGCCTGGAGTTCCTGCAGGGAAAGGGGCTTGGCCCATTCCACGGCGGGAGGACGGTTTACTGTATTGAGCTGTACCTTCGCAGGCTGAATGAAGTTGACGGCCTGTTTGAGGGCGTCTATGTCTTCTGGTGCATCGTTTATGCCCTTGACCAGCAGCACCTCCAGCCACATACTGCCCTTGAATTCGAGTTGCAGGTCGTGCAGGCCCTGAATGATGCGCTGAATCGAGAGTTCCTGACACGGCCGATTCACCCTGCGAAAGGAGGTCTCTCTGGCTGCATCGAGGGATGGGAGCAGAATGTCCGTTTGCGCCACAGCATTTCGCACATCAGGGTCGCTCAGAAGGGTGGCGTTGGTCAGCAGGGCCAGCCGGCCTATTTTCAGCACATCCTTTGCAAAGGAGACCAATCGGCCGAGGTCTTCATGCAGGGTGGGTTCGCCAGATGCGGTGATGGTGAGTGTGTCGAAGTGAATCCCCCTTTTCAGCAGTCCCGCCAGCTCTTCCTGAATGGGCTCTATGGGCCTGTAGCGGTCTTTTTTGCAGGTTTTTTGCAGGGTCGGGCCTAATTCGCAGTAGATGCAGTCCAGATTGCAGACCTTGTGGGGCAGTATGTCCACTCCAAGGGACAGGCCGAGTCTTCTGGACGGCACGGGGCCGAAGCAGTATGTTAACGGTTTATTTTTTGAGGAATCCATTTTAAATTGATTTTAGTGTATAGTTCCATAAAAAGAAAGGTTCAAATACGCCCATATGTCCCAAAATAAATGGACAGGACAGGATATTCAGCACATCCTCTTGGCTGTTTTTATTACCCTGTTTTTTACAGTGCGCAAAGGCCCCATAGACGAGGTCATCATAATCATGGCCAAGCACCTCTGGGCCTATGCCATTTACAGCATCGCCACAGTACTTATCATCGTGGGTCTTACCAAAAAGATGTTTAAATACGAGGTCACGTTTAGGCAGATGGTGCGATGGGCAGCTTATTTTGCGGCATTTTGTGCTGTAAGCCAGTTTTTTCACGAGGCATTTCAGGCCTTGGTTCAGTCAGGAAAATGATGTTGTTGTCTCAGTCTTCCATCAAAACCTGGATATACCTTCAGCACATCAAGGGCATAGGCAATCTTACCCTGCATCGTTTAATAGAGCGATTAGGTTCGCCTGAGGCGGTGTTGGAGGTCAAAAACTGGCATGAACACGCGAATTGGTTGCCTGAACGCACCATCTCTCTGCTCTCTGCTGGCCCTGATATAAAGCGTGCAGAGGAATCCTGGGCAATCTTTCGGCACATAGACGCCTGGGCCTGTTCTTATTTGAATGAGCAATACCCTGAATGCCTGCGTCAGATCCCCAATTTCCCCTTGATACTCTATGGCCAGGGCGATATTTCCATATTAAAAAGGCCGGCAGTAGCCATTATCGGCGCCAGAAAATGCAGCGCTTATGGCCGCAAGGTAGCCCAAGAACTGGCTGCCGGACTGGCACGAAACGGCATCAATGTGGTTTCAGGCCTTGCGGTAGGTATAGATACAGCCGCTCATCAAGCCGCCCTGGAGGCAGGAGGGGTCTCCACAGGGGTTAAGGGTTGTGGTCTGGATGTCTGGTATCCCAGGCACCCACAGGAGTTTTTGCAAAAGATGCGGGCTTCAGGGCTGATCCTCAGTGAATTCCCGCCTGGCACTCGGCCTGAAGCCAGGAACTTTCCCTTCAGGAACCGCATAGTCAGCGGGCTTTCCCTGGGTGTGGTAGTGGTGGAGGCCTGCAGAAAGAGCGGCACCCTCATTACTGCCTCCTGTGCCCTGGAGCAGGGAAGGGATGTCATGGCCGTACCTGGCAGTATCCATGCCCCTACCAGTGCCGGTGTACACTGGCTCATTCGGCAAGGTGCAGTTCTGGTGGAAAATGTGGAGGAGATCCTATTTCAAATAGGCCTTGCCCCAGACACAGACACCTCTGGCTCCATGAATTCATATAGGCAGGATGTGGCTGATAGTGCATCTTTGAGTCTTAAGGACACACTAAACAGCTTGACTACTGAGGAAAAACTGGTATGGGATAGACTTTCATCGCAGCCCATACATATAGATGAACTAGCCGAGGTCTGCGGCCTGCCAGTCTCCGATGTGAGTATTATTTTATTGCAATTGGAATTGAAAGACTTGGTAGAGGTCATGCCTGGGCAGATGTATAAGACCTGTTTTTGAAGGTATGCCAAATAAGATGCATTGCTGTGTGTCAAAATTCCTTTAACTTGGAGTAAATATGACAAAAGGACTTGTAATAGTGGAGTCGCCCACAAAGGTGCGCACTCTTAAAAAATATCTGGGCAAGGATTTCAATGTAGCCGCATCCCTGGGGCATATCAAAGACCTGCCCAAGAACAGGCTGGGCGTGGATATAGAACATGACTTTCAACCTGAATATGAGGTCATTCGAGGCAAGGCCAAGGTCATAAAGGACCTCAAGCAGCAGGCGGCCCAAGTGGAGCATATCTATCTGGCACCTGATCCGGATCGAGAAGGAGAGGCCATTGCCTGGCATTTGGCCCATGAATTACAGGATAAAAAAAGAAAACAGCGGTTTTATCGCGTGCTCTTTCATGAACTCACAGAGCGGGCTATTCAAGAGGCCATGGCCTCTCCCAATGAATTGAGCCAAAGTCGCTTTGAATCCCAGCAGGCCAGGCGTATTTTGGACAGGCTGGTGGGTTATCAGATCTCGCCCATCTTGTGGGATAAGGTCAAAAGGGGGCTTTCAGCAGGTCGGGTGCAATCCGTGGCATTGAGGCTCATATGTGACCGAGAAAGAGAGATAACGGCCTTTGTGCCTCAGGAATATTGGACATTAGACGCCCTGCTGCAGGCAGCTCTTCCTCCTGATTTTTCTGCCAGGGTGGTGTCTTATAGGTCTAAAAAGCTGACCATGGGCACTGAAGGGGATGCCCGGCAAGTGGAAGCCGCCCTAAAACAGGCTGTGTTTCAAGTGGTCAGAGTGCAGAAAAAGGAGCGCAAAAAGAACCCACCTCCACCCTTTATCACCAGTACCCTGCAACAGGAGGCCGCTAAACGCCTGCGTTTCAGTGCCAAAAAGACCATGTCTGTAGCCCAAGGCCTCTATGAGGGCGTGGAACTGGGCACAGAGGGACCTGTCGGTCTTATAACCTACATGAGGACCGACTCCACTCGCATCAGTCAGGAGGCGGCAGCCGAGGCCAAGGAATGGATAGTAAAGGAATTCGGCCAGGAATATGCCGAGACCACCACAGCCCATCACAAAAAGGTGACACATGCCCAAGACGCCCATGAAGCCATTCGTCCCACCTCTGTGTGGCGCCACCCTGATTCCCTCAAGGGCATTTTAGACAGGGATGCCCTTGCCCTTTACGAGCTCATCTGGAGGCGTTTTGTGGCCTCACAAATGTCTCCTGCCATTCTGGACCAGACACAGGTGGATATCAAAGCAGGGGATTACGGGCTGCGAGTAACCGGCACGGTCATGAGGTTTCCAGGATTTACATCACTTTATATTGAAAAAAAGGACGAAACTCAGGCAGTGCAGGAAAACTCTACCTCCACCGAGGTGGACTTAGAGGATGCTGGCAAGGTAGTACTCCCTCCCCTGAAAGAAGGCGATGTCTTGACCCTCAAGGAATTGATTTCAAAACAACACTTCACTCAGCCGCCGCCCCGCTATACTGAGGCCAGCCTCATCAAGGCATTGGAGGAAAATGGAATCGGCAGACCAAGCACCTATGCCACCATTCTGTCCAACATTCAAAATAAGGACTATGTGGAGATGCGGGAGCGCCAGTTTCACCCCACGGAGCTGGGTATGCTGGTAGTGGATCTATTGGTCAAACATTTTTCACAGATAATGGATGTGGGTTTCACTGCGGACATGGAAAGACGGTTGGACGCAATAGAAGAGGGGACCGTTTCCTGGCTCGAAACCTTGAAGGGATTTTATGGCGGTTTTCAGGAGGCCTTGGAAAATGCGCGAGAGCAGATGGTTTCTTTGAAGCGCGATGGTATCAAGACCGGCATAGTCTGTGAGAAATGTGGCGGCGAGATGGTGATAAAATATGGCAAAAACGGAGAGTTTCTGGCCTGTTCCAACTATCCGGAGTGCAAGAATACCAGTAACTTTACGCGAAATGAACAGGGTGAAATAGTGTTAGCCAAAGACGCCCCTGTGCCAGACAGGCCTTCTTCCGAGGTGTGTGAGAAATGTGGAGGGCCGATGGTGATAAAAAATGGGCGCTTCGGGGAGTTTCTCGCCTGCTCCAACTACCCTGACTGCAAAAACACCCGTCCCATCTCATTGGGCATTCCATGCCCCAAGCCGGATTGCGATGGTATGCTGGTAAAAAAACGTTCCCGCACGGGCAAATTCTTCTATGGATGTAATCGATACCCTGAGTGTGATTTCGCCCTGTGGGATGAACCTGTTTCAGGTCCCTGCCCCATCTGTAATAATCCGCTTCTAGTGGTTAAGTACACTAAAGACGGAAAAAAATATCTCAAGTGTCCTGCGGAGGGTTGCAAATATAAACAAGCAGAACAGGACTGACCCATGGAGCAGACAGATGAATGGCCCTAAGACCACAGCCTTTGATAAACTCCCTCTGTTTCCAGAGTGTGAACCCATTTCACTTGAACATCAAGGCATGTTTGCTGCATATCAGAAGGTCTTTCCGCCTGTTTGTTCTGAGTACACCTTTACCAATCTGTTTGCCTGGGCAAAGACCTATGACTATAGCCTGTCCCGTTTTCATGAGGCCTTGATAATTCGTAAGAAAAGAGGTGAGACCATCTGTTTCCTGCAGCCCCTTTGGACTTCGGACCCACTTTCGGCGTTGTTGGCGTGCAGGGACTTTTTAAAAGCCTGTCAAGGAGGCAAAAGCTTGTCACAGCCGTTTTTGGTGGCAGAACGGGTATGTGAGAATGTGGCAGAGATGCTTTTCCAGAGAGCCGATATCTTTGGGCTGCGGGTTAAGGCAGATCGGGATGATTTCGATTATTTATACGAGATCAAGGACTTGATTGCGTTGAGCGGCAGGCGCTACCACAAGAAAAAACATCACATTAATACCTTTATTAAGACCTATGATTACGAATATATCCATCTTGGAAGTGACACACCTCAAGCACTCATTAAAGAGTGCCAGATGTTTGTAGATAGATGGTGCAATGAAAAGGAATGTGAAAAGGACTTGGGCCTTTCCAGTGAGGAGTGCGCTGTCTTTCGCATGCTTACCTTTTTTCATGTGCTTGGGTTAAGGGGCGGAGTAATTCGTATAGATGGAGAGATCGTGGCCATTACCTTGGCAGAGGTTTTGAACCCTGACACCATTGTAATACACGTGGAAAAGGCTATGTCCGGCATTTCGGGTCTATATCAGGCTATTAATTGGGAATTTCTACGCCATGAAGGCCTTGTTTATAGATATGTCAATAGAGAACAGGATTTAGGGGTTGACGGCCTGCGACAGGCCAAATTATCCTATCATCCTGTGAAATTTGTGGAGAAATACGATATATTTTCTGATTAGTGAAAAAGTTAAAATGGAGGTTGTTTCATGTCAGGACATTCAAAATGGAGTACCATCAAACATAAGAAGGGCGCGCAGGACGCTAAGCGTGGCAAGATATTCACTAAGTTGATCAAGGAGATCATTGTTGCCGCCCGCCTGGGAGGAGGAGATCCGTCAGCCAACCCTCGATTGCGTTCAGCCATAGCTGCGGCCAAGGCAGAGAACATGCCCAAAGATAATATCGAAAGGGCTATCAAAAAAGGCACAGGTGAGGTGGAGGGGTCCAATTATGAAGAGATCACCTATGAGGGTTATGGCCCTGGCGGCATAGCTGTACTGGTGGAAGCCATGACCGACAACCGTCAGAGGACTGTCGCCGAAGTCAGACACATATTCTCAAAACGGGGGGGCAGCCTTGGCGAACCCAACAGTGTGGCCTGGATGTTCTCAAAAAAAGGGCTGATCACCATCGAAAAATCCAAGGTAGATGAAGACACCCTCATGGAGCTGGTGCTCAATGCAGGGGCCGACGATATGCAGGATGCGAATACCGAATGGGAGGTGCATACCTCTGTTGAGGCATTTGAGGCCGTCAGGGAGGCCATTGAAAAAAAAGGTATCCCCATGCTCTCAGCCCAGGTCTCCATGGTGCCCTCAACAACCATTCGTATTGAGGATGAAGATATGGCCAATCAGGTCATAAAACTCATGGACGCCTTGGAAGACAACGACGATGTGCAACATGTTTATGCCAACTTTGATATCCCTGATGTAATCTTGGAAAAGATAGGCGGCTGACCAATGAATAGGCTGATCCTTGGCATAGACCCAGGCAGTCTTGCCACTGGATATGGTGTGGTCTTGGCCTCAGGCAACAGACTGTCATGTGTGGAGACCGGTGTGATACATCTTGCCTCTGATGCAACACTTCCGGAGAGATTGGAGCGTCTTTATGAAGCTATGCAGGATATCATCAAAAGATTGCAACCCACAGAGGCAGCAGTGGAGACAGTATTTCAATCGGTCAATGTGCGTTCCTCTTTGGTGTTGAGCCATATAAGGGGCGTGGTCCTGTTAGCTGCCGTCCATGGCGCCATGACCGTGCATGAATATACACCCATCGCCATAAAAAAGGCCGTAGTTGGATACGGCAGGGCGGAAAAGCAGCAGGTGCGGCAGATGGTGAGATTGATCTTAGGCACAGAGCAACCCATGGCCCAAGACGCATCCGATGCCCTGGCCGTGGCCATCTGTCACGCCAATTCCAAACCGTTCTATTTAGCCCGAGATAAGGCCATGGGAGCTTACGCATGTTCGATTTCATAAAAGGAACAGTACATAGATATTGGGGTCAGGGTCTCACCATAGAGGTAAATGGAGTAGGCTATGAGCTTCAAATGCCGCTTTCCAGCCTGGCCAAACTGCCTAAAACAGGTGAAGAGGCCACCATCTTTACTCACCTTTCCTGGAAAGAAGACGGTATCTCCCTCTATGGTTTTGACACCATAGAATCCAGGGATGCCTTTCGCATGCTCATCTCTGTATCAGGTGTTGGGCCCAAAATGGCCTTGAGTATCCTGTCTATTCTGCCACCTCATGAGCTTTTTTCGTGTATTATCAACAATGAAATTCAGAGGCTACAGTCTATTCATGGCATAGGCAAAAAGACCGCAGCACGTATCTGTCTGGACCTGAAGGATAGGGTCAAACGATTTTTGAATATAGCACAGTTTATGCCCCATATCCATGTACATGGTGAAATAGCCAAAGACGCCATCTCCGCCCTTGTTAATTTGGGTTATCGAGAGACAGATGCCAGTAGAGTGGTAATGGAGGTATTGGCCTCTGATGCGGACATAGATCTCCAGGGGCTTCTGATGCAGGCCCTAAGAATGCTGTCTTCACTAAACAAGACCTGATGCCATGAAAGATATTGCCTCCTCACTGAATGCCTATCTCTTGGAAGATGATCGTGTAGTAGAACCAGGGCTGCGTCCTAAGCGTTTGGCTGAATATGTGGGCCAAAAGCCCTTAAAGCACAATCTCTCCATCTTCATTGAGGCGGCAAAGGCCAGGGGAGAGAGCCTGGATCATGTGCTGCTGCACGGCCATCCCGGGCTTGGCAAAACCACTTTGGCGAACATCATAGCCCAGGAGATGGGTGTGGGATTTCGTGCTACCTCTGGCCCGGTTATTGAGAAGGCTGGGGACCTGGCGGCTATTCTGACCAACCTTAACCCAGGTGAGGTGCTTTTTATAGACGAGATACATAGGCTCTCCTCTACTGTGGAAGAGATACTGTATCCGGCCATGGAGGATTTTCAGCTGGACCTGGTCATCGGCCAAGGCCCCAGCGCCAGGACCATCAGAATAGACCTTCCCCGTTTTACTTTAGTAGGGGCCACTACCAGGGCAGGTCTGCTCAGCCCACCACTTCGAGACCGTTTCGGTGTATCCCTGCGGGTTGAGTTTTATTCAGACGAGGAACTCTGTGAGATCATACTGCGTTCTGCAGCCATCTCCCGCATTCCCATTGAGACAGAGGGGGCCATGGAGATAGCTAAGCGTTCTCGCGGCACGCCCCGGATAGCAAACCGTTTGTTGAGAAGGGTAAGGGATTTCGCGCAGATAAGGGGCAACGGTGTCATAACTAAAGAGGTGGCCGAGACCACCCTGACCATATTGGATGTGGACCAAGCAGGCCTAAACCGAATGGATCGTATGATCTTAGAGGTGATTATAGATCGCTTCGGCGGCGGACCTGTGGGTCTGGAGACCATAGCAACTGCGGTGGGCGAAGAAAAGGGCTCCATCGAGGAGGTCCATGAGCCTTTTTTGATCCTGAAGGGCTACCTGCACCGCACGCCCCGGGGCAGAATGGCGACCGAGCAGGCGTATCGTCATCTTGGAAAATTAAAGGAATGATGAAAAATTAGAATTTTCGTTCGAGAACAAGGCGCGATGAAAGGCGAAAAAGCGGAGTATACCCCCTGCCTGCCTGTGCGTTGCACGCAGACAGGCACGCAGACAGGTATGTGAGCATTTTTCGCCGACGAGCAACGCAGTTGTGAGCGAAAGGGCAATTTTTCAATGCTTTCTAAAGGAGTAACGAAATGTCATCACAACAGGATATACCGAGGGCATTGTCGCCCGAAGAATTGTGTCTGAAGATCCATCCCCATACCTTGGGTTTCGAGACCCTTCAGGAATGGTCCAGGAAAGGCAAGCCTATCTTGCCTCAAAAACGAGCTGCCAAGGCCCTTAAGTTCGGTTTGGGCGTAACTCACCCTGATTTTAATATCTATATCGCAGGGCCAAAGGAAACAGGACTTCTGGAAATGGCCATAAAATATGTCACGGATGTGGCAAAAGGCAATGGGAAACAACCATTTGATTGGTGTTATGTTCACAATTTCAAGGATCCGGACGCCCCCCTTGCCGTAGGATTGCCAAAGGGCATGGGTAAGGTCTTTAAAAAGGATGTGTCCGATTGCCTTGAAAATCTGCGGCTTCATATACCAAAGGTCTTCGAAGGTGAAACCTATCTCACAAAAAAAGAAGAGGTCATAAGGGCCTTTAACCAAGACAGGAATCAGATATTTGAAGATTTGGAAAAAAAGGTCACAGAAAAGGGCTTCACACTACAGGCGGATCAGTCAGGCATGATGGTCATTCCCAACAACCCTGATGGTAGCCTTATGACCCCTGAGGATATAGCAAAGCTCTCAGAAGAAGAGCAAAAACGCCTGAAGGAGATCTCCCATGAGTTGCACAAGGAGATGGGGGCTGCCATGCGTAAGGTGCACCAATTGGAGCAGGGGGTCAGCGAAAGGCTCAGGGCATTGGACAGGGAATTAGTGGGCCAGACCTGTGACACCCTTATGGCAGATCTGTTTAAAAAATATGGTGACCATGAGGTCCTTTCAGGTTATCTGTCCGATTTCAAAGAGGATGTCATCAAGAACATGGACGACTTTAGGCCCAAGTCCTCCAGCCATATGCCATTTCCATTTCCTGGCATGGCCCCTTCCTTTTTGCAGTATGAGGTAAATGTCATAGTGGATAATGAGGGCACGGATGGGGCGCCAGTTATCATAGAGAGCAATCCCAGTTATCCAAATCTATTTGGAGCAGCAGAAAAGCGGGCCCAGATGGGTGCACTCTTTACTGATTTTACCATGATCAAGGCGGGTGCCCTTCACAAGGCAAACGGAGGCTTTCTAATTTTAAAGGCCATTGACCTACTCAAATGGCCATTTTCCTATGAGGCATTGAAGCGGGCCTTGCGTGACAAGAAATTAAATATCGAAGACCCAGGAGAGCAATATGGTCTGTTTACCACCAAGACCTTAAAACCTGCCCCTATTCCCTTGGATATAAAAATAGTACTCATTGGTGATTCATATCTATATCAGCTCCTTTATAACTACGACGAGGAGTTTCGCAGCCTGTTTAAGATCAAGGCCCATATGGAGACAGAGATGCCCTTAACCCTGCAGGAGGCAGAGATAGCTGATAGGAAAAAGGTCGTTAAACGATTGGTTATAGATGAAAATTTGGGGGAATTCCTCGGCATATTAAGCGACATAGCTAAGACCGATAGGCTTCTGCCCTTGCATAACACGGCTGTGGCAAGGCTGTTGGAATATGGAGTAGAACTGGCTGGGTCCCAGGAGAAGATGACCCTTAAGGTATTGGAGTTGGCAGATCTCCTGCGAGAGGCCGATTTCTGGGCACGGCAGGCCAATGCCGGTCAGGTATTGGATATCCATGTCCAGCAGGCCATAGATGAAAAGATTCGCAGGTCCTGTCTGGTGGAGGACCGCATTCAGGAGTTGTTGATAAAAGATGTTTTGAAGGTTCAGACTACCGGCAGCGTGATTGGTCAGGTGAACGGTCTGGCGGTCTATGACCTTGGTGATTATACCTTTGGCAAGCCGTCCCGCATTACGGCAAATATCGCCCTCGGCAAGGACGGGGTGGTGAATATTGAACGGGAGTCCTCCATGAGCGGCAATATACACACCAAGGGCGTGATGATTTTAGCCGGTTATCTGCGTGCCCAGTTTGCCCGAAAGCGGCCTCTTACCCTCTCAGCCACTATCTGCTTTGAACAGAATTATGGCATGGTGGACGGCGATTCAGCCTCTGGTGCCGAGCTTTTTGCACTACTGTCCGCCTTGGCAGATGTCCCCATAGATCAAGGCAAGGCTGTAACAGGGGCCGTAAGTCAAAAAGGTGAGATTTTGGCCATAGGCGGAGTCAATCAGAAGATAGAGGGCTTCTTTGATCTCTGTAAGCAGCGGGGACTTACCGGCACACAGGGTGTGTTGATTCCAGAGGCCAATAAAAAGGACCTAATGCTGAAACAGCGAGTGGTAGATGCGGTCAGGGACGGAATGTTTCATATCTGGCCCATTTCCACTGTAGAAGAGGGGTTACAGCTTCTAACAGGTCTGCCTGCCGGCAGATTAGAGGAGGATGGTCGGTGGACAAATGGGTCTATGTTCGCCCGAGTGGATGCCAAGTTGGAGGAACTGGCCCAGGCCGCCAAGGCATTTGGAAGCGAAAAAGGTGAGAAACAGCCTGAAAATGGCCAGCCGGCGCAGTCGTAAAATTATGGCCTTTTTAGTCTTGTTAGATGAACAACAATGAGGGATCGCGCCATGACAGAAATCCCTGGCATAAGCCCCTTTACCAAACGGTTGGCTGACATAACGGCCCATCTGGCTAGGTTAAAACAGGCTGCTTTTTTGGTGTTTTCACCTGAAAATCGCCGTTACCTCAGTGGATTTACTGCCGAAGACTCAAGTCTCACAGAGTCTTCAGGGGCGCTGCTCATTTGCAAAAAAGGCAGACCTCTGCTCTTGACCGATGGGCGCTATGAAACCCAGGCAAAGGAAGAGGCTCCGGACTTTCAGGTCATGGTTTACAAAAAAGGCTTGATGCAGCTCTTGCCTGAGATCGTGGCCGCACAAGGCATAAAGACCTTGGCCTATGAACCTGCCTATACCACATGTGAGCTCATGAATGCTATGCGTAAGGCCATGCCTCACATAGGGTTTGTGGAATTTGGAGGCAAGGTGGAGGCGATGCGCAGCATCAAGGCCTTAGAGGAGCTCACTGCCATTGAGCGTTCTGTTAGGGCCATGGAAAGGGTCTTTGAGGAGATTTATGCCTGGTTGAAACCTGGTATGACTGAAAAGGAGATAGCAGCTCGAATCCTTTCATTGCTTTGGCAATATGCTGACGGCCCTTCCTTTCCGCCCATAGTAGCCTCAGGCCCCAATGCAGCCCTGCCCCATGCCCAGCCCACTACGAGGGTTTTGATGAAAGGCGAGCCTGTGATAGTGGATATGGGGGCTAAGCTACAGGGTTATTGTTCGGATATGACGCGCACTATCTTTTTAGGAGAGCCCAGTCCCAAGATGAAAGAGATCTATCGGGTGACGCGACAGGCCCAACTCATGGCTCAGGCTGGCATAAGATCCGGAATGTCGGCTAAAAAGGCCGATGGCCTGGCCAGACAGGTTATTGAAAAGGCTGGTTATGGCAGATATTTTGTCCATTCCCTTGGGCATGGAGTGGGTCTGGCCGTGCATGAATCCCCATCCCTTTCTCCTAAAAATTTAAAGCACCTGAAGACAGGGATGGTAGTGACAGTAGAGCCAGGTATATATCTGCCTGGTGAGGGCGGGGTGCGGCTGGAAAATATGGTAGTGGTTCAAGGAGATGGCGTAAGGCCTTTGAGCCAAGAGAAATGGTTTTATGACTTTTGAACAACCCTCACTCAACGATAGGCCTTCAGAGACTGAATCAGAAGGGCAGGGTTTGCCGCTTTCCGAACATCTAAGCGAATTACGCTATAGGATCATATCCTCCCTGCTGGCATTGGCGGTTGGGTTTGCAATAGCCTATTATTTTATTGACCCCATCTTTGATGCCATTACAAAACCCTTAAAACAAGTACTGCCTGAAGGTTCCAGTCTCATATTTACCGCCTATTCCGAAGGCTTCTTCGCCTATATTAAACTTGCCTTTGTCTGTGGGATCTTTATCGCATCGCCGGTAATCCTCTATGAAATCTGGGCATTTATAGCCCCAGGCCTTTACAACCATGAAAAACGCATCCTTTTGCCCCTTGCCCTTATCTCAAGCCTTTGTTTCCTCTGCGGCGGCCTATTCGGCTATTTTGTGGTATTTCCTGCTGCCTTTGGTTTTTTTGCTGGTTATAGCACCGCAGGTCTCAAACTCATGCCCAATATCACAGAATATCTCTCCCTTGCCATGCATCTGCTTTTGGCCTTTGGCCTGGCCTTTGAGTTACCTGTTTTTATGCTCTTTTTGGGCATTATCGGGCTTGTGGGGGCTGAGTTACTGAGGAAATGGCGGCGATACGCCATCCTCATAGCCTTTATAGCGGCTGCGATCCTTACACCTACACCTGATGTTGTCAACCAGACCTTGATGGCCCTGCCGCTTGTATTGCTCTATGAGTTGGGGATTTGGTTGGTTTGGATAGCCAATAGATTTATGCGACGAGATGAGCCATTAGAACACAACAGACCTAATAACACATAAAAGAAAGTCCATCACCTTAATTAAGGCCGAATTTTAGGTATTGTTTGAGAATCTGCAAAAGTGAGGACAGGCCGCCACCTGTCCTCATATGTTTTCGTCCTGTGTAAAAACGGATGTTGCTGTCCGAGGCAATGATTCCGTTTATACGATATTTAATAAAGCAAATAGTATGCCTGATTTTAATTTTTGTTAGGTCAATTAGATTATATCAGTAAAATCTAAGGGTTATCCTTTTATGTCTCTAAAGTTATCTTAATTTTCAATAAGATAATATATACAATATAGAAAGAAATAGGCTTAAAATTAGCCAATTTTTTAATGGATATGGCATAAAAAGCGTCTTATTTAAATTAAAGATTACTCCTATTCTTTGTGGATGTTTCAATTTTTAACATGGTTTGATTCCGCTACAATTTTATTCTTTTATTACAGTAAGTTATCGATAATTTCCTAAGACCATACCCTTTTGATATATGAATCAACTAAAGTAACTCATGTAACTATCAGTTTAAATTAATACCTAATATTTCATATTTTTTAAAGAATTGGTATTATCAATGGGCATATTTTACGCCATGTTAACGGTCTATTTTGTTTGAGATCTAAAAATATATCTTTTGTGGAGTCCCGATGTTATTTTTTTCTTGACAATTCAAATTTCCTTTTTTATTTTCAAAATCAAGAAGAATATTTCGCCACATATAAAGGAGGATAGTCCAATGGATCCATGAAGCTTCTCATCGGCAAGGGGAAATGACATAAATTTATTGGCATGCCTTCGAACCAGCCGCTACTGGTGATCAAAGGAGTTAAAAATGAAAGGTATAATCTTTTTCGTCCTGTGGATTAGTTGTACTGCTCTTCATACGTTTTATGACGTGAAGATCAAGCCCATTCTCAAGGAAAAATCCAAGGAATGGGGTGAGTACATTTAACGTATTAGTTTTTCGTCTCAAATCTATTTATAAATTATAAAGGGGGATGTTTTTATGTCCGAGGTAAAAACAGGAATATTAGAAGGTGGATTGGTTTCCACAGCGTCCAAGTCTTATAATGCCGCCATTGCATTTTTTGGTTTTTTGACTGCGGTCGGAGTGGCCTTTGGTATTCATGCCTTTTTCGTAGGCCATGAACATGCCTATGGGGTTACTCGAGAAGTGCCTTGGGGTCTTCTTATCTCTACTTATGTCTTCTTCGTCGTTACGTCCACCGGTTTGTGTCTTGTTTCGTCAATAGGTCACGTCTTTGGCAATGAAACCTTCATGCCCATTGCAAAACGCTCTGTCTTTCTGGCCATCGCTACCATTATAAGCGGTTTTATGGTAATTGGATTTGAGATCGAAAGCCCTTGGCGTATGGCTATCTACAATGTGCTGACCCCGAATCTCACATCTAATATCTGGTGGATGGGCACCCTGTACGGCGCATATCTCTTCTTTATGCTCATTGAGTTCGCCTTGTTGCAGCTCGGCAGGCACAAACAGGCCGCCATGTTTGGTCTGATGGGGGTTGTATCTGGCGTGGCAGCGCATAGTAATCTTGGCGCTGTTTTCGGCCTTCTGGGTGCAAGGGAATTCTGGCACGGCCCATATATGCCCATTTATTTCATAACCTCCGCCATGATGTCCGGTTGTGCGGCCATCCTGTTCTTTACATGGCTTGCCTATAAGTCCAATGGCTGGCAGATGAGCGATTCCATGAAAAATGCCCTGTCTGCCACCGGTAAGCTGGGCGCACTGCTGATGGTCATCATAATGTTCTTTACCACCTGGAAGGTGCTTTCGGGCGTGGCTGGGGAACCTCCAGGAAAGTTCGAGGCGATGAAGGCGATTTTGACCGGCGACTACGCCCTGAATTTCTGGGGTGGCGAGGTCCTGCTGGGCATGCTCCTGCCGTTTGCCATCATCTCTCTGGTAAAGGCCAAGGATATGAATGCCATGTTTATAGCCGGCGCCCTTTGCATGACCGGTATCTTTGTAATGCGCTACGACTTAGTGGTAGTGGGCCAGATAGTGCCCCATTTCCATGAGCTGGGGAATCTGATGGACATCCCCCATTATTTCTCCTACTCACCATCTTTGCATGAGGTAATGATTACTATAGGCGGCCTCAGCTTGTGTGCAATGGCCTTTCTGATTGGAGAAAAGTTCTTCAAAGGCCATGTGTCCGAGTCCCATTAACCACACTGAATCTGGTTATGGCTCTGTGTGTCAGTTGTCATGCGGCTGATGGAATAAGATCAGGCAACAAAGGAGTGAACTGAGAATGAAGCCACGAGAACGAGACATATCTAAATCCGATACAGCCAGTCGAGTCCGCGGCTCGACTCCTGACCCATCTACGCCCATATATCCAATTGGAGTGGCTGCCCGAATACTGAATGTACACCCTCGAACCCTTCGGCTGTACGAGGCCGAGGGGTTCATAAAGCCTTCGTATGTGGGGCCAAGAAGGTTGTTTTCACAAAATGATATAGATTGGATCGCCTGTCTGCGCTCCATGATACATGATGAGGGCATAAGTATGCCGGGTTTGAAACGCCTTTTATGTCTGGTGCCATGCTGGGAAATCGCCAATTGTCCTTGTGAGGTGCGTCAGAATTGCAAGGTCAAGTTCGAGAAGATGTCCTCTTTGCAGGACACAGATACCCCTTGCAAGGTTTCTTGTGAGGGCTGTGTCTGACTCTTGATCTGTTCGATGTGAGATTGTGCAAAACGGGTTGTGCGGATTTTGGCGCACAACCCGTTTTTTTTAGGCCGCACCCTCGAGTTTTTTTCTCAGAAAGCGCAGGATGTTTTTCTCTAATGTGGAATAGATGTTATGGTTGAGTGTATCCTTTTCCGGCTGGTCGCAGCGAATTCCTACTGATGTGATGTCCGCTGTTTTGGTGAACGCGGTGACCAGGAGGTTAGTTTTCAGATCTTGTCTTGTCCCCGGCGCAGGTTGGAGGACTGTTTTTTCAAAAAAGAGATTGTATGGAATACTCAACAGCGCCTGTGCCGAGTATGTCTTGCAGCCGTAAATCGAGTTTTCCAGAAGTCCTGGGTAGCCGCATTCTCTACAAATGGCGTCCATTTCAAGCCATACTTCATCCTTTTCGGCTACGATATCCACCTTGTTTCTGCATGTCTGATACATCCTGTACCCCTCATCATCCGGTTTTTCTCCGTAAATACATAGGTTGTTGTAGTTCTGCCCAAACCATTCGACAATCTTGAAGAACAGAAACAGGACGGTCGTTTGCGTAGCGGGATCCATTCTGGTGTTGGCGAGCCCGAGTGTCTTGTGGGATAGTTCGTCCAGGGCGTTTGAGATGGCATAGGGCAGATGTTCTTTGAGTTTTTCTTCGTCTTCCCGTGAGCTGAAGGCCTTCATGCCTTCTTCGATGGCTATGTGGCCGATGATTTTGTAAAGCAGGTCACGTGCTGTCTGTTGCCATATGGCAGGGTGTCGCCCTGTTACCATCAATTCCTTTAGCAGATGAAGAAACGGGGTGTTGGCCAGCTGAAGGGCTTCACTTTTTCTTTTGAGGATGGTCAGCATGTTCATAATGCTCCGCTTTCATTTTTTTCTTGACATAAGCTTAGGATGCTGTCAAACTAATTTTGAAGCTTTTTTTACACCGGACTGCTATTCTGTAAATAAAAATAAATTATTTTTTATCAGGGTTGTAAATATCTCTTGACAATTTTTTTTGTGTTGTTATTTTATAGTTAAACAAAATTAAAGAATGCTTTTTGAATTTTGTTTAATTATAATACGGGACCGGAAAGGAGGTAAGAGGGTACAGAGGCAAGATGTTCTTTTTTGAGGCTTGGGTTTGTTTTTAGCTGAATCAATTTTGAAGATATTCTCTCCTGGTTGTCCTTGGCATTTGTTTTCGGTCCAGCAAATGTATGGATGGGATGGAGAGGCGGCAGTAGTTGTTTTTAATATAAAAAAACAAAAAACTAAAAAGGAGTAACATGAAAATGAAAGGTAAAATGATTCTTGTTTTGGCAGCTCTTTTGGTAAGTTCCTCCATGGCCTTTGCAGCATCTGATGTGAAGGGTACGGTGAGCAACAAGGCGGATGTGGCGGGCACAACCAACGTCGCCATGGGCATCGCCAATGAAGCGAGGGTTGGCTCTGTAGGCATTGAGGACTCTAAGGTCAAGGGCACGGTGAGCAATCAGGCCAACATCAAGGGTTCGACCAACGTTGCCATGGGTATTGCCAACACGGCCAACATGGGCTCGGTGAATATCGAGAAATCCAATGTCAAGGGCACAGTGAGCAACAAGGCTGATATCAAGGGTTCGACCAATGTCGCCATGGGTATCGCCAACAAGGCCAACATGGGCTCGGTAGATATCGAGAATTCCAATGTCAAGGGCACAGTGAGCAATCAGGCCAACATCAAGGGTTCGACCAATGTCGCCATGGGTATTGCCAACAAGGCCAACATGGGCTCGGTGAATATCGAGAATTCCAATGTCAAGGGCACAGTGAGCAACAAGGCTGATATCAAGGGTTCGACCAACGTTGCCATGGGTATTGCCAACAAGGCCAACATGGGCTCGGTGGACATCGAGAAATCCAATGTCAAGGGCACAGTGAGCAACAAGGCTGATATCAAGGGTTCGACCAATGTCGCCATGGGTATTGCCAACACGGCCAACATGGGCTCGGTGAATATCGAGAATTCCAATGTAAAAGGCACTGTGACCAATCAAGCCAATGTCAAGGGTGCAACCAATGTCGCTATGGGTATTGGCAATACAGCGGATATGGCCTCTGTTGACATAAAGTAGGCTTGTGTGAGAATTAAGCTTCAGTAATGGAATTAGGTAAGGGGCATATTGTCCCTTACCTAATATATATCTTTCTATATATCTTTCAGGAGCCTGACATGAAGGTATTTTGGTTGGTAATAGGGTTATGTTTTCTGGCTGGGGCATCCATTGCTATGGCGGATGACATGGATGATGGTATCTCCAAATATACAGATGACTCCATCAGTAAAAGCGATCAGGTATTCCAAAGTGAAAAGAATATCAGTTTCATAAAGATGAAGGCAAAGGCGGCTGCCAGTGGAGGTGGGGGCAGCAAGGCCAGCGCTACAGATACAGCAACAGCAGCTACGGGCGGCAATATAAACAGCGTCCTGGTGGGTGCTGGCTCAAAAATTAGAGATATCTACATCATAGATGAAGGACATGGCAAAAAAACTGTAGTAACAGACAGATAAATATAAGACTCAAAAAAATGAGAGGGACGTTATGATATATTCCAACAAGGGGAGAAAAGGTTGGCCATTGCTGGTGTTGGCCGCATTTTTTTTATTGGCGTCATGTGAAGACCCTGCCAAGGTGGATGTCCAGCTGCCTGAGACAGGGCCGCAGGTAAAGGTTACCTCTTATACCAAGGCGCTGTCAGACCTGGGATTGATGACTGAAATTTATGGCACAGGTCCGCTCAAGATACAAGCCAACCCCATCGGCGACAATACCGGCACCTCTGGTTCTACTGGTGGAGAGATCCCCCGTGATATCACGGAGATGATCAAGAGTTCCCTCAATGCCATTGGAGGAAACGTCATATACATCCCCTATGACCCTGCCTTTATACAAAATAATATGGTGACAGGATACTCCAGTTTTGATGCAAAGATGATTCCTGATGTGGTGGTAACTGGTGGCATCACTGAATTTGACAGGGGGCTTGAAACAAGGGGTAAGGGCAATGACGCCAGCATGGAGGCGGATTTTAACGTGTCCAAGCACCTTTCCAGCAAGGTTGGATTTGATTACAGAGACGAGGACAAAACAGGGCTTTCACGCATCACGTTGGATTTCAATCTTGTTAATTTCCAAACAATGGCAGGTATCCCTCGAATGAACACCACCAACAGCATTGAGGTACACAAGGCCATGGCGGAGAAGGAGTTGGGTATTACACTTTTCGGGGCATCCTTTGGCAGAAAGGGTTCAATCAAAAAGGTGCAGGGGCGCCATGCAGCCATCCGTCTGCTGGTGGAGGCCAGTATGATACAGATTGTGGGCAAGCATTTGGTGCTGCCTTATTGGAGGCTGCTCGGCGATGACGCCTTACCGGATGATGTGGTTATGACCGCATTCGCCAAGAGTTTTTATAGGATGTCTGAACCGGACCGCATAGCTGCGGTGCAGGAATGGCTGTTCCTGCATGGTCACGATGTCCCAGTGAACGGCGTTATGGACCAAAGGACATTGAATGCCCTGCGGACCTTCAACCCCAATGCCGGGCCCTCCATAGATGTTGAGACAGCGACAAAGATCTACATGACTATTCCCATAGACAATAACGCCTATGCAAGAAGACTGATGCTTGCGGGCGGTCAGGCACCTGCGGGTGGTCCTGCGGTGATGCCTGATGTGGTGCCACAGGCACAGGCAGCCCCTCAGCCTGCCCCTGCAGCGCCAGCTCCGCAACAGCAACCTGTAGCAGTTGCCCCTCAGGCAGCGCCAGCTCCACAGGCATCTGCTCCCAAAACCACTATGCAAGCGGCCCCAAAGGCGGCTTCTCAGCCTGCGCCTCGCCAGGCTTCGGTTGCGGCAGCTCCAGCGCCCCAGCCGGCCTCTGCAAGGCCTACTACTCAGAGTGCAAGGGCCATTGGCCGAATACTGAGTGATTCAGATTGGTAAACTGACATGAAAATCTTTCAAAGACATTCGGTGCAACTCTTGGTCTCAGCCATGTTCCTTTCTGTGTCTGTGGCCGCTTATGCAGGGAACAGGGCTATGGTCGATAATTCCGTGAAGGAATTAAATGACTTGAACGCAAAGGCGTTGTCGCAGGTAGCCGTTCCCAAAGACGGGCATATCTCCGTCAAAGGAGATGTGCGATATGTAAACGGAGTGGCGGAGGTTCGAGTGACTGAACAGGAGGTCAGGCAGGGCAGCGGAGCAATCCGCTTGCCCCATATATCACAATCACAGCCTGCTATAAAGGGAAAAACTGCCCATATAGCAGGCACACAAAAGAAAAAGACGGCCACAAGATATGAAAAAAAAAGGGAAGAACTGCAAGACATTGGGCCCGTATTTCACATACAGGCCCCAGGCTTGATAGAAGTAAAAAACGAGTCCATCGGGTTGGGAAGCCGTTACGTTTTAACTAATCATGACAAATCCAGGTGGCAGATTGCCACTCCAATAAGAGAGGAGGAACTCCATGCGCCAATCATTTCCCCATAAGATCTTAAGTATTGCAATGGTTTTAGCAGCGTTATGTGTATCCAATCTGGCTGTTGCCGGCAATAACCGCATCATGAGCATCAATGCCGCTCGCGTCACCGCTGAACGTGCCCTGGTGGAAACCGTCTATGGTTTGAAATTGCGGGCTACCGAAGAGGTAAGGGACCTGGTGGCTGCAAATTTTGAGGGCAAGACCGAGTCCAAGACCGCTGCCATGCTCAAGGGCGTCAAGTTCGAGGAAATAACATATGACCCTAAACAGGATATTGCAAAGGCAGTGGCCAGTGTTGCATTGGATCAGATTACTAATGTCAATGGTGAGGTAATACCCTTAAATAACAAGGTATTTAGGAGGGTTGGTTTCGGCACATCCACGCCATCAAAGGCAGGCCCTCTCAAGGCATTGCGTGCAGCTGAGATCGATGCCTACAAGCAGCTTATGAAGCAGCTGGTGGGGTTCCAGTTGGAGAGCGAGACCACCGTAGAAAATTATATGCTCAAATCCGATGTGGTGCGCACCAAGGTAATGGCCACACTCTTTATGGCTGAAATTACAGAATTCGGATGGGAGTCCAATGGCGATGCCTACATTAAGATGGTTTTGAATGTGCGTGATGTGTCGGATATGTTGGGTCAGAAGATCGTGTCGGATACTGATATGATAGAAGTTGAAGGCTTGGGGGCCCAGGATGATGACTTCGGCAAATCCAAACAGAAGAAATAAGGCCAACGGTTGGCGTTGTATATCTATTGCCTGCCTTTCGATGTTTTGTTGCTTGGTCTTTCCGTTTTATGGAATGGCTGTGGTAATCCAAAGTAATAATTGTGTGGAGGGTAACGGTGTCGCCCGTGTTGAAAAAAGGGATATGCCTTCAACGGTCTCTAAGATTCAGGCGGATGGGGCATTTGATATCCAAATTACTGTAGGGGCAGTCCCTTCGCTTGTGATAGAGGCGGATGAAAACATTGTTCCCAATATCCAGACCAAAATAGATGGAGACACGCTGCATATCCGTACAAATCGTTCAGTCTGTAGCACTCTTCCCATGAGAATAAAGGTCTCTATGGCCCATCTATATCATCTAAAAGTGGATGGTTCTAATGATATGGAGGTAAAAGGGCTTAAGGATAATCTGACCCTTATAATGGATGGCAGCAGTACTGTCTCCCTATCTGGTCTTGTCCAACGCTTACAGCTCAATATGCAGGGTGCTGGGGATGTAAATGCTGAGGGACTGAGGGTCGATGAGGTAGTCATAAAAATGGCAGGGGCGGGGGATGTGTCAGTGCATGCGGTGAAACTCCTGGATGTAACGGTGGATGGCGCCGGCACTGTACACTACAAAGGGAACCCACGGATTGTCAAAAAGGTATCCGGCGTAGGTGATATCGAGCCCCTTTAGTTTTTGTCTATCTTTAGGATAGTGGGGGACATGTTTCGGACCGTAATATCCACAATCTTAATTTTGTGGGGTTTATTGGCTGTTCTAACAGTTGATGCCTATGCCTCTACAGGTATTAGCCCTGAGAAGGCACAAAAGATAAAAGATGCAGTGGTAAAGGTCTATTCCACCTATAATCCTGCAAATTTTCATGAACCATGGCAGATGTTGGGGCAACAATCCATGCAGGGTTCTGGTTTCATTATAGAGGGCAACCGTATTCTGACCAACGCCCATGTAGTTGCATGGCAGACCTTTGTGCAGGTGCGAAAATCAGGCCATGCCCGTAAATATACTGCCAAGGTTGAGCATGTAGCACATGAAACAGATCTCGCTATACTAACGGTAGATGATCCCGATTTTTTTAAAGATGTTGAGCCGTTGAGCATAGGAGGGCTTCCTGAGATTCGTGATGAAGTGGCTGTTTATGGATTCCCTGTAGGAGGAGACAGATTAGGGATAACCCAGGGAGTGGTCTCAAGGATAGAACACATCGTATATAATCACAGCGGCGCATATCTGCTGGCCTGCCAGATCGATGCCTCTATCAATATCGGAAACAGCGGCGGGCCAGTTTTAAAAGGGAATGAAGTGGTTGGGGTCGCTTTTCAGGGTATTTTCAAAAAAGGTTTTGAAAATGTAGGATACATTATACCGGCTCCCATCGTTAAACATTTTTTGCAGGATATTGAAAGGGACGGGGTCTTTCATGGCACCCCTGAGGTGGGTCTAAAGATGCAAAAGATGGAAAACCCTGCCATTTTACAGCGCTTTGGTCTGAAAGATGGTGAAAGAGGTGCACTGGTCAATAAGGTATTTCCTGGTTCACCAGCTGAAGGTCTTATTCAAAAGGACGATGTTATCATCGCTTTGGACGGCTACTTGGTGGAAGAGGACGGCACTGTAGAATTTAGAAGGGGGGAACGGACCTTTTTAGGTTATATTTGGCAGCAGAAACACATCGGTGATACCATAGATGTAGAGATCATACGGCATGGTAAAAGAAAAAAGGTAACGATACCACTGACTAAGTCCATGGGCTTTGAAAGGCTGGTGCCCAACATGCAGTATGATCATATGCCGACCTACTATATTTACGGTGGGTTAGTGTTTATCCCGTTGGTTCTGAATTATTTAAAAGAATATGGGGATGAGGATAGTTGGCGCATGAATTCGCCGGTTGATCTATTGGATGCTTATGAAAATGGTGAGCCTTCTGAGAATAAAAAACAGGTGATCATATTGGCTAAGGTCTTGGCCGACGACATAAACATAGGTTACCATACATATGTTGATGGGATTATAGTAACAGTAAATGGGCTACCCATCAGCAAGTTAGAAGATGTAATTACTGCAATAGAAAACAACAAAGATACATTCCATACATTTGAAGACAGTAGAGGCCATAGATTAATTCTTGATAGAAAACAAGCGGACAAAAGGGGCATGGAGATCCTTAGGCGCTATAAGATCTCTTCTGATAGATCAGCCGATCTGGTGCGAAAATAAAGGAGGTTTTTGATATGAGATATAATATCTTGTTCTTGTCTGGTATTTTTTCTGCTGCCATGACTATCATGGCTTATGCTGCAGAAACTGATATAAAAGGCGATATAACCAATCAGGCGGTTGTGGCGGATGTTACCAATGCAGCGGCAGGCGCCGGTAATGCGGCCAAGGCTGCCTCCGTAGGCATTGCGGCTTCTTCTGTAAAGGGTGATGTGACCAACATTGCAGACCTTAAAAATGCCCAGAACATCGCCATGGGCCACGGGACCAAGGCCAATCTCGGTTCCATCAACATAGGTTCCTCTCAGGTCAAGGGCAAGGTCACCAATAAGGCCAATGTGCGCGGTGTTACCAATATAGCCGCTGGTGCAGGCAGTACCGCCAACGTGGCCTCCACCAATATAGAGGGCTCTTCCGTTAAAGGTAGTGTTACCAATATAGCCGATGTGAGGAATTCTCAGAACATTGCCATGGGCCAGGGGGCTGTGGCCAATATGGGCTCCACCAACATACAAAACTCCTCTGTGGGAGGCAGTGTAACCAACAGGGCCAACATACAGGGGGTAACCAACATAGCGGCAGGCAGCAGGGCGGTAGCCAATGTGGGCTCCACCAATATTCAAGGGTCTTCTGTAAGCGGCTCGGTCACCAATGTGGCCAATGTGCAGCGCAGTACGAACGTGGCCATTGGTGCCGATTCCACAGCTAATTTGGGCAGTGTAAACCTCAAGAATGCCGCGGTGGGTTCAGTAACCAATGTGGCAGATGTAAAAAACGTCGTCAACGTGGCGGCTGCTGGTGGAAACGCCAATGTGGGGAGTGTTGACCTGGAGAATGTACAGGTCAGATCGGTTACGAATGTCTCCAGTTCGGAGGATATAACCAACATAGCGGCAGGCAAAAAGACTTCAAATGTCAATTCGGTTGTGATGATGAAATAGGGATGATTGCTTGTGCATCGGGCAACAAGAGGGAAGCTTTTCAAGGGAGATTGCCAGGGTCTGCTGTAAGTCTGATTCTATTTTTTAAGAGATTTTTAAGAGAGTGGGGGGTTGTGCATTGAGCCAAAAATGGATTGGATGGATCGTTTTTTGTGCGCTGTTCCTGCCTGTGGCCGCTTACGCCTTTTCCTTTTCTGAGGCCGAGGATAGTGAACGCGGGCAGGAGGAGGCGCGGGCTGCACATATTCAATGGCTGACCAGTGTACCATGCCGGTCTAAATTAAAGGATCAAAAGATCGGCATCATGATAGGTGAACAGGCCAGTGGCCGTATGCGCGCTGATCAGTCCAACTACGGCCTGTTTTTCGATGCCATCAACAATCGTCTCCGTGCCCTTGGGCTCAAGACCTATACTCCAGAACAGATCAAAAAACAGATAGCCCAGGCCGAGATAGAGGCCTATCTTGGCGGTGATCCCGATGCCGCCATCACAGCGGCGCGCAGGCTTGCCGCCAACTTCCTTCTGAAGGGCGTTATTGTGGCCCACACGGGCGTCAATCCTGTCATCGGTGTCAAGGAGGTGGCGGTCACCATGACCTTTACCCTGTCGGATGCCTCCGGACGCATTCTCTCTACCGTCACCACCTCATCTGAATCCTATTCAGGAAGCGATGTGGTGGGTACCGCCCTGAAACTCGTCAATGAAAAGGCCGATGAGGTCGTGGCCAAATTATATCATGACTACTGCCGTCAGCCCGAGCCCACGAGGGCCAGCCCTAAAAAGAGGAAATGATATGAGAATACGCATTCAATCAATTTTATTGCTCATTATGTGTTTGATAGCATATTCCAGCCTTGCGGCAACTGGAAACAATCAGAAGCAAAAGGAAAAGGAATCTGCTAAAACCATTATAGTGTCAGCTGAGGGTTTGGTGGATGCAAACGCAGAGATTTACAAAAAAGATAAAGGATTGATGATAGACGATCTCAGAAAGGATGCAAGGCGTCAGATTATAGAAAAGGCGGTTGGTGTATATGTGGATAGTTCTACGCTCGTTGAGAATTACACAGTCATTAATGACAGGGTCTTGTCAAAAAGTCAGGGCCTGATCAAGGAAATCATAAAGGAAAGCGAGCCTTGGTTAGGTAAAGACGGATTCATGCACATTCTGATGAAGGCTGAGGTGTATATAGGTGATGTCAAAAGCGCAATTCAGGATCTGTCCAAAGAACGGCGTATATCCATAATCAAGGAGCAGGGCAATCCAAAGATTGCTGTACGGATATTTGTGAAGGATGCTGAGAGGAGTTCAGACAATATCAAGGAACGCTCAAGCGTTGCAGAGAATGTCCTGAAGGAACACATAAAGGGTTTTGGCTATACGGTCTGGTCTGATGATACCAACTCCAAAGACAAACAGTCTGATTTCCTCATCGAGGGAGAGGCAAAGTTTCAGCGATTGAGTCATGTGCTCCCTGCATCAGGTGTGCGCATCGAAAAGTTTGTCCTGACCTCCTGGAGCGTCAAGTGTGTGAATACACATACAGGAGAGGAGATATACTTCAACAACAAGGTCCCACAGAAAAAGAGCTGGAATTCCGAGGACGCAGCCGTTGAGGAGATCGGCAAAATGATAGGCTCTGAGTTCTCCAGGGACTTCTTTGCAGACCATCTTCAGCAGCCAAGCCGCATATATCAGCTCAAACTCACAGGGCTGCCTGACTATGACACAGCGGAGCTGTTCAAAAAGGAGTTTATCGGGCTTCGGAACATATTAAATGTTGATTTCAGGAATTTTCAGGCCAACGGCCCCTCTCTTTTCGAGATTGAGTTTGCTGGACTGCGCGGCAATTTTAACACAGTGGTAAATGAAGGCATCCTCAAGCCACTCAATGCCAAGGTGGGCGCCAATGCCTTTCGGCTCACGGCATCCCATGGAGATGTGATAGAGATAGCCTACGCAGGCAAGGGCAAGCAGGAGCTTCTGAAGGCCATGGAGGAGATGCCTCCCGCCTCCCTTGTGCAGGCCAGCCCGGAGCGTCTGAAGGAGGTGGCAAAGAGCCCGGAGACCAAAAAGAAGGTGGAGGCCATGACAGCCCAGTTGTCCACCACCACTCCAGCCGTGTCGAGTGCAGGAAGAGAGGCTGTAAAGAATTTTTGATATATCCTCAGGTATTAAATTGGGCCTCATGGGCTCAAGATTCTAATAATAAGGAGAAAGGTTATGAAACGAATGGGTTTTTTGGGGATTTGTCTTGCGCTGTTATTGTCAGGCTGTGTGCCACCGCAGCAATCGGCCTCTGAGACGGCCAACCAGCAGGCCGACCAGATGATGTATCAACCGATTTCTTATGTCAATGCCTCAAAACCTGGCCCGCAATTGGTGGTCATACCCGGTGAGATCAAGAGTAACAACGCCACCTTTACGCAGAAGGTGAGCAGCAACAATGTGGCTGATTATGCTGAGCTGGAATTGAGCAAGGCCAATTTCAAGATATTGGAAAGGTCTGACCTGGGGCCCATGCTGGACGAGCTCAAACTGGCTGTCAACATGGGAGACCCCGATGCCCTTAAGAAGTTCAAAAAGGGTAAGTTCCAGTCCACTCAGTGGTTCGTGAAATTTGACATCCTGAAGGCCGAGCCTGTGGCTCAGGCCACAAAAGGCTTTAATGGCGCTGCATTGGGTTCCATTGCAGGGACCCTGATGGGTGGCCGTGGTGGTGCTGTTACAGAAACAGCCGTCTCCTCTGTACGGACTGAAGATGCCGCCGGCGTGTGGATCATCGGCATGCGCTACAAGATATTGAATGCCAATACCACTGAACAGGTGGCCACCGGTTACTTTGAGGACAAGATGGAGTTGAATGCCGGCTCCACCAGTGTGCTCGGCATCTCTCAATCCCAGCAGAAGACCATGACGCTGGACACCATGGTGCAAAGACTGGTGCAGAAGTGCGTGGCTGAGATAGATGCTAGACACAAATAACCGTGATGTTAGAGGGAATGTTGATGTGTCAAATGACCGGGGAGACCGAGTATAAACCAGGGTCTCCCCTCTGATATACCATTTGAGAGGCAGGTCGTTGTGAAGGGAATATGTCTTTGGGTTTGGGTTACCCTCTTCTGTTGTCTTGGCAGCCTGATTGCACCATATCTATGGGCAGCAGATGCTGAATCAAACACTGCCCCTGGCTTAAAACGCCTGGTGGTGGTGGAGGTGCGCGACGAGACCGGAAGCCCTGAATGGCGCAATCAGTTGATTGCCCTGGGCATTGCAAATCTGGTGGCCACTGAACTCTATAATACCGGGCGTTACGCACCCATTGAAGAAAAACCTGAGGTCCTTCAGGAATTAAACGAGCTTCAGGCCTTGAGCTGGCTTGGCAAGGGATTTGACGCAGGGACTTCGGGGAGGTCTGCTTCTGCTGGGGTCGCTCAAGTGCCTGAAAATAAGCCACAGCCATCTAATGATGTTGCCAAGGTGCAGGAAGGTAATTCACCACAGGTGTCTTCTGACGAAGCCGCTAAATCCCCTGATGTTAAGCCTCAAGATGAATCTTCTCAAGGGGAAAAGAGGCAGGATGGCCAAAAGGAACCGCAGGAAGAGACATCAAATACTGAAAATACCGAACAGGCGGCAGGTGTGCCTGAGGCCAAGCCTGTGTCCGTGTTTGAACGCTTTGGTTGCGATGCCGTGGCCAAGGTAGTTGTAAGGGGCTTCAAGACACGGCGGGTGCGCACCATTGGTTTCATATCCGGCGGCTCTACCACCATAGAGCTGGAGGTAGAGGTATTGGTGGAAGAGAAGGATGGGGCATGCTATCGGGGCGTGGCCAAGGGCGAGGCCACTACCACCTCCCTTGCTGCCCTATTTCAGATTCGAGACAATCGCATCTGTTTTGACGAGACTACAGTGGGACAGGCCACTCAAAAGGCCGTAAAACAGGCGGTGGCCAACCTGTGCAAAGTGGGAGGAAGGGAATGAAAGGCATAAAAAAAGTACTGGAACTGGGAACGATGATGATGTGCCTCTGGCTTTTTTTCGGCTGCGCAGGCACATATGTACAGGATGATTCCACCTCCAAGACGCAGCCCCTGACTCAGGCCACACCCATGCCCACCTACACCGGGCCCAAGACAGTTGTGGCAGTCCTTCCATTAGGCCTTTCTGAACAGGCAGCCAAGCGTTACCCGCACCTCCTGGACAAGTCCGTGGGTATGGGTATTCACAACATGGTGGTGGAATCCCTGTATGACAGCAATCGTTTTACCTTTGTGGAGGAAAAGCCCGAGATCATCAAGGATATAATGGACCGGCAGTGGATGAGTTCAGCAGGCATGGTGGACCAGGCTACAGCCGTCTCCATGGGGCGCATGTTAGGGGCGAAAAAGGTGATTTACGGCGAGGTCTATGACTATGCAGAGGGAGGAGAGCGAGTGGCAGGCCTCAGCGCCCAAAGAAGCTCCCATGTGCGCATGGGGGTGCAGGTGCGTTGTGTGGATGTGGAGACCCTGGAGTATGTGCCTGGAAGCGCAGTGGAATTTGGAGCAGATGTGAGCGATGCCGCCAACAGGGCCATTAGAAGCGCTGTTGCGGTGTTGCTGCGCAGACTGAAATGAGAGGTGAAGACATGATGAGCCGCACAGCCCTGTTTGCCTTTAATCCTATGAGGTTATGTTTGGCCCTTCTGGCCTTTGGAATGCTGTTCTGCTTTTCAGGGGGGGCATGGGCCGCTGTACAGGCCAAAGGCATGGCCAGTCTTCAGGGCGTCAGTGAGGCGGATGCCCGCACCACAGCCCTAAACGATGCCATGCGAAAGGCCGTGGAACAGGCCATAGGCGCCATGCTCACCAGCGAGACATTGGTGGAGAATTATGTGGTCATTCAGGACAAGATACTCACCAAGGTTCAAGGTTATGTGAAGAATTACAAGATATTGTCCGAGGGGCGAACCGGTACAGACTACGAGGTGGTGATTCAGGCAGAGGTGGAGGAGGCGGCCTTGGCGGACGATGTGACTGCTTTGGCCCATGTATTGCCCCGGATGAATTATCCCACCCTGGTGGTCACAGTGACGCAAAAGGCCATGACCAGCGAGATGGGCGGTGTACAGCTGGATGTGGGCGCAGCAGAGCAGACCATAGTTCAGATTCTAAGTGAAAAGGGCTTTCGCATAGCAGAACCATCTGCATTGGAGGCAGAGAGGCTGCGTCAGGTGGCCCTGGCCGCCCAATCGGGTGCGAGCGCCCTGACTCAGGCCGTAGAGGCCGCATCCCATCTGGCGCAGCTCATGGTGGCATGTCAGTTGGTGATGCAGGACAACGGCCCTGCCCCCTATAACCCTCGTATCCATTCCTATGGCGCCTTCCTCACTGCCAAGCTCTATGAGACTGGCTCAGGCCGCATGCTGGCAACTGCCTCTGCAGACGCCAATGTCCCCAATATCAGTTTTGCGCAAGGTGCGCTAAAGGCATCCCAAGAGGCGGCCAAAAAGATAGCCAACGACCTGTCATCCAAGGTGGTCAAGGTCTGGTTGGACGCCTGTTATAATGAACATGAGGTGGCCTTGGTGGTGGATGGCCTCTCTTTTGATGAAATTAGCGCCCTTCAAACGAGTATATCGGGGATCAGGGGAGTCCTTCGTGTCAACAAGAAGGGCTTTTTGCAAAACAGGGCAGAGTTGCTTGTGGGCTGGCGGGATTGCAACACTCAAAGGCTTGCTGAAATGCTTACCTCCATACCAGGTCTGAAAATTCAGGAGGTCCACGGCAATACCATCAGGGCAAGCTATGGTACAGCTTTTAAGGCCGGCAGAAAGGGGAGATAACCATGCGTAAAATTGTGTTGTTATTGCTTGGTATTATATGTGTGGTGGTGCCTTTTGTCTTTCTGCAGGGCGAAGCCGGTGTTCAGGAACAACCCATGACCTTTTCCTCCCCTCGTTTTGCCATAGTGGACCTCACAGCATACTCCCATTCGGAAAAGACCATTTTGACCGTAAGCGGTAATGTGGAAAACCAGAGCCAGAGCCTGGCCAAGGGGTATGTGATCATCTATCTCAAAAAGGGTGGGGATGTGATTTTGGCAGTGGAGACCTCTGTGAACAACGGCGCACCGTTTGCCCATGGCACAAAGGGCTATTTCGAGACATCCGTCAATCTTACCAACCTGAGTCAGCGGCCTGATAATATTCTCGTGGAGTTTGTAGATAGATAGTGCATAAAAAATTCTGTTTTTGAGTGTTCTCTCTGCTAAATCCCGATTTTCACGCATACCCTCACTAACCCCTTCTCTTTCGAGAAAAGGGGTTGGTGAGGGTATTGCGTTTTTTGCATTTCCCAATAGATGAATCGCTCATTCAAAAATCATGGCCAGGCAAGGGGTTATCGCTTTTTATTCTAATTACGGTCACGGAATTTGGGTAAATAATTGACATGGCTGTCAACGAGTGCTATTTTCTATTTAAGAGTTTTTAGGTTGGCATGTCTGTAACTTATTTCGCTTGGTCTCGTAAAGAGACGGAAAGGAGGCATCATGTCCCGCAATCTTCATCTCTCTGACCTGAATCCCACTCTGGACAGACGCAGCTTTCTCAAGGCCTGTACCATGGCCGCCGCTGCGTTGGGTCTTTCCTCAGAGATGGTCCCTCAAATCGTCGAAGCGGCTGCATCCCCCCAAAGGCCGCCGGTGGTCTGGCTTCATTTTCAGGAATGTACCGGCTGCACCGAGGCATTGTTGCGCGCCTCTCATCCTGACATTGGCCGTCTGATTCTGGACATCATCTCACTGGATTACCATGAGACGGTAATGGCTGCCGCGGGCCGTCAGGCCGAGACCTGCCTGCACGACACCATCACCAAGTACGACGGCAAGTTTGTATGTGTGGTGGAAGGCGCCATTCCCACCAAGGACGGCGGCATCTATTGCAAGATCGGAGGCCGCACAGCGCTTTCCATCCTCAAAGAGGTGGCGCCCAAGGCAGCTGCCATCATTGCCATAGGTACCTGCGCCACATACGGCGGCATTCAGGCCGCAGCCCCCAATCCCACAGGCGCTGTGGGTGTAAACAGCATCATTCACGACAAACCCATTGTAAACATCTCCGGATGCCCGCCGAACCCCATAAATTTCCTGGGCACGGTCCTGCACTTCCTCACCTTCAAACGCCTTCCTGAAACCGATTCTTTGGGCAGGCCGCTTTTTGCCTATGGCCGCAAGATACATGACCACTGCGAGCGCCGCGCCCACTTCGATGAAGGCAGATTTGTGGAGAAGTTCGGGGATGAAGGCCATAAAAAGGGCTATTGCCTCTATAAAGTGGGCTGTAAAGGCCCTGAAACCTATGCCAATTGCCCGGCAGTGCGCTTTAACGATGTGGGCGTATGGCCTGTAAGTGTGGGGCATGGCTGTGTCGGCTGCACGGAGCCCAATTTCTGGGATACCATGACCCCGTTTTATGAGAGGCTTCCCAGTGTGGCCATTCCAGGGGATAGAGGCGTTGTTTCCAGCGCAGAGTCCGCTGGCAAGACCATTTTGGGAGTGGCCGCCGCTGCCATAGGTGTGCATGCCGCAGTGGGTATCGGAAGGCGGCTGGGCAAGGGGGCATCCTGTTGCGCCAAGCCTGCTGCTTCCACTCAGGCTTCTGATGACAAGAGCAAGGAATGAGGAGGTAAGATATGGGTACCAAGATCACTGTTGATCCAATCACTCGCATAGAAGGGCACCTGCGCATAGATGCAGAGGTTTCTGACGGCCAGATAAAGAACGCCTGGTCATCCGGTCAGATGTGGCGCGGCATAGAAAACATATTGCAGGGCAGGGATCCCAGGGATGCCTGGCTCTTTACACAGCGCATCTGCGGTGTCTGCACCACGGTGCATGCCCTGGCGTCCGTGCGTTGCGTGGAAAACGCCCTGGGCATGGAGATACCTCTAAACGCCCAGTATATCCGTAATCTCATTGTCTCCCTACATGCCCTCCATGATCACATAGTCCATTTCTATGTGCTTTCCGCCCTGGACTGGGTGGATGTGGTTTCGGCATTACAGGCAGATCCCAAAAAGACCGCGGGGTTGGCCTCCACCCTGTCGGAGTGGCCCAACAACAGCCCTGAACGCTTCAAGGCGGTTCAGGCCAAGGTCAAGGCCCTGGTGGACAGCGGTCAATTAGGCCCGTTTGCCAATGCCTATTGGGGACATCCTGCCATGCACCTTCCGCCTGAGGCCAATCTCATGGCGGTTTCCCACTATCTGGAGGCATTGGATTATCAGCGCAAGGCCACTCAGGCCCTGGCCATCCTTTCCGGCAAGAACCCGCACATACAAAATCTCTCCGTGGGTGGAGTGACCGCCGCCATCAATCCAGCCAACGAGGCGACTCTAAATATGGAGCGGCTCTATTGGGTAAAACAGTTAGTGGAGGAGGTAAGCGGGTTTATAAAACAGGTCTATCTGCCGGATGTCATAGCAGTGGGCGCCCTTTACAAGGACTGGCTGCAATACGGGGCTGGTGTCACAAACTATTTAGCGGTGCCGGACATGCCTTTGGATACCAAGGGCGAACGTTTTGACCTGCCTGGTGGTGTGATCTTCCAGGGCAATCTGGCCTCTGTCAAGGAGATCAAAAGCTTCAAGGACACCTTCTTCAAGGACAATGTGGTGGAGTGTATCGCACATTCCTGGTACAAGGGAGACTGGACCAAGCACCCATTTGAAGAAGATACCGTGCCCAACTACACTGATTTCAATGAAAACGGCAAGTACACATGGCTGAAGGCCCCTCGTTTTCAAGGCCATCCCATGCAGGTGGGGCCGCTGGCACAGGTCTTGGTGGGCTATGCCGTGGGTCATGAGCTTACCAAAAAATATGTGGACGACGCCCTCTCCAGAGTCAGCTCATTGGCCGGAGCTCAAGTAGGGCCGAATGTCTTGCACTCCACGCCGGGAAGACACCTGGCCCGCGCCATTCGTGCGGCAATGCTGGCAGACCTTGCCTTAAAACACTGGGAACTTTTGGTTGACAATGTGGGTAAGGGTGATCTCGCCATCTTCAATCCACCCACCTTCCCCAAGGGTGAACAAAGGGGCTTTGGTTTCCATGAGGCGCCAAGGGGTGCCCTGTCCCATTGGATCGTGATTCAGGACGGCCGTATCAAGAATTATCAGTGTGTGGTGCCTTCCACTTGGAATGCAGGTCCAAGGGATGAGAAGGGCCTTCTGGGGCCATATGAGGCATCCCTTGTGGGCAATCCTGTAGCTGACCCAGAAAAACCCCTGGAGGTCCTGCGTACCATTCACTCCTTTGATCCCTGTATCGCCTGTGCCGTTCATATGCTGGAACCTGAAAGGGGCGAGGTGTCGCAAGTCAAGGTGCTGTGAGCCAGAAAGGAGGCGACTATGCTGTACGAAAAGAAAGAGGCATGGAGTGTGCTTTTGAGGCTTTATCACTGGGCCTTTGCGCTTTCCATTGTGTGTCTGGTGGTGACGGGCCTTTATGTACATGAACCATGGACGAGTACTCAACTGGAGGCGGTGCGCACCTTTCCCATGGCCTATATGCGTTATCTGCATTTTTTGGCCGGTTTTGTGTTTACCGCGGCCCTGATGGTGCGCTTTTATCTCCTGATCTTTGGAAACAGACAGGAGAAGTTTTGGAATGCAGCGCCCATTACGCCATCGAACATAGTCAATTTTTTCAAGACCATCCTGTTTTACCTCTACATCGGCAAAAAGGACCATCGTTTAGGCCATAATGCCCTGGCCTTCACCATCTATGTGGTGGTGTTTTTGCTGGCCGTCTGTCAGATCATAACGGGCTTCTACCTGTTGTATCCGGAGTCTGTCTTTTGGCAGGGTTGGGGGCTCAAGTTATTCGGCACTCAGCAGCAGGCCAGATTTTTGCATCATATCTTCATGTGGTGCTTTATGCTTTTTGCGATGATTCATGTGTATCTGGTGGTCTGGAATGAGAATGTAGCACCTGAGGGCATGATTTCATCCATCTTCAGCGGAGACAAGTTTGTAGAGAAGTCCTGATGCCTGAATAATACAATATTCGAGATTGGATAAAACCAAAAGGCTTCTACGCTAACAGAAGGGGGTGAGGCACACAAGGCGTGCCTGACCCCTTTGTTTTAGTAATCGCGCTTGATAATGCTTGGGCTTAAGAGAGTAGGAAAATCAAAAATCCCTTGCATCTTTTCATAAATTCGAATAGATTTGGCTGTTGTTATGGGGAGAGGTGCCCGAGAGGCCGAAGGGGCACGATTGGAAATCGTGTGTGCGTCTAAACAGCGTACCGTGGGTTCGAATCCCACCCTCTCCGCCAACCTCTTGGCCGTTTGTCCTCGTTGTTACCGTATTTGATATTGCATTTTTGGTAGCCGGGTCCCGCGCAACAAGACCCTGTGAACTCCGCCAGGTCCGGAAGGAAGCAACGGCAGCAGTCAGTCTTGTGTGCCGCGGGGGTGCCTGGCTATCTTTTATACCTGTGGGTTACCGGAAATCTTCTGCCAGAACCAAAGGCCTTGCCACTGATCTTGGGGCCAAAGGGTGCCTGGCGTCTTTTGTATTCGCTGCGGTGCAGCATGATGATGGTGCGTTTTACAGTGGCTGCATCAAAGCCCTTGGCGATGATCTCTTCTAAGGAGGCCTGCCTCTCGATGTATTCTTCAAGGATGGCGTCCAATACCTCATAGGGTGGCAGGTCATCCTGGTCTGTCTGATTGGGCCTGAGCTCTGCTGTGGGGGCCTTGCTAAAGATGCGCTCTGGAATGACCGGATCCCCCTTTATTTGCGCCATGTTCTCCAGCCACGGCCTTCCCAATGTGTTTGCATATCTGGCTACGCTATAAACCCGCATCTTTGGAAGGTCTGACAGGAGGGCATATCCACCCACCAAATCTCCGTAAAGGGTGCAATATCCCACAGCTAATTCCGTCTTATTGCCGGTGGCCAGGACCATGTGGCCAAGCCTGTTGGAGATGGCCATGAGCAAGGCCCCCCTGATACGGGCCTGAAGATTTTCTTCCTCCAAGCCAGGTTGGCCCTGCTCAAATACAGGGGCAAGGGTGCTTTTATATGCTGAAAATACCCCTTCAATGGGCAGTGTCATGGTTTCTATGGAGAGATTTTTCGCCAAGGAAAGGGCATCCTCAATGCTTTCCCTGGAGGTAAACTGCGAAGGCATCAACACCCCTAAGACATTTTGTGGCCCCAAGGCATGGACCGCTATGGTAGCAGTCAGGGCCGAATCTATTCCACCACTTAAGCCGATTACCACTCGCTTAAAATTGCAACGCCTCGTATAGTCCTTTAAGGCCAGCACCAATGCCTTAAAGATGGACTCATCCGTATGCGTCAAGAGAAACGCTTGGTTACTGTTTTTAGCCTGAATTGCCGCCACATTACCCTTAACATTTAATTCCACACAGACCAGACTTGCCTGAAACTCACCTGCAGAGCAGATGACCTCGCCCGTGGGTGCAATGGCCATACTGCCACCGTCAAAGACCAGGGAGTCCTGGCCGCCTACCTGATTGACATAGAGAAATGGCCTATTGTATTTTCTGGCCAAGTGTCTCAGTAGCTTGAGTCTAAAGGCAGGCTTTGTGTAATCAAAGGGGGAGGCGGCTATATTGATATAGATATGGGGGCATGCCATGGAAAGCTGGGACAATGGGTCTATGCCGTACAGCCTGTCTTGGAAAAAGTCCTCATCATTCCAGATGTCCTCACAGATACTGACACCTAATCGAAGGCCTTGAAAATACAAGGGACTAATGTCTGTTGCTGGCTCAAAATACCGTGCTTCATCAAAGACATCATAATTGGGCAGGAGTGTTTTATAGGTTTTACCTTGAATAGCGCCATCATAAAATAAGACAGCGGCGTTTTTAAAGGGTCTTCCTGGGCCATTTCTGTTTAACATAGGGCAGCCACAGAGGACTGCTATCCCTTTGACCTGCTGCACTAATTGTTTTAAGGTCTCTTCACAGGCCTCAACAAATCCCCTCTGATACAACAGGTCCATGGGCGGATAGCCGCATATGGAGAGCTCTGGGAAGATCACAAGGTCACAATCTTGTTGTTGAGCAAACCCAATATATTGTAACAGCAGCTGCTGGTTGCCTTCTAAGTCGCCTATGGTTGGGTTGATCTGTGCCAGGCCTATCTTCATAAAGGGGCTCCTATGTGAGTCCATGTTTCTTGAGGTAGATACGAATGGCGGTGATGGCCGCTGGTGTTACACCTGAGATGCGGGAGGCCCTGCCAAGGCTGTCAGGCCGTTGGGTAGAGAGTTTCTGCCGTATTTCACTGGAAAGCCCAGGTATCTCGAAATAATTCAGGTCAGCAGGTAGGCTGAGGTGTTCCCATCGCCGAAAGGCCTCGGCCTCCTCCATCTGTCTTTTGACGTAGCCGGCATACTTGGTCTCTATCTCCAATTGTGCCAGGATATCTGAGCCCATGTCTTTCAGGGGTTTGGCTGCCTCATAATGCCCTGTAACCCAATTTACAAGGTCATTTATGCCGATTTCAGGCCGTTTTAGCAGGTCTTCCAGCCTTGTTGCCTGTGAAAGCAGTGGGCTTCCCTTGGTCTCAAGCCATGGGTTTATCTCAGAGGGCATCACATGCACTGTCTTTAGCAGGTCCTGGGCGGCCCTTAACTTAACACACTTCTTTTCAAAGACATGCCAGGTTTCCTCACTTAATAGCCCGATCTCCCTTCCAATCGTTGCCAGACGCTGGTCCGCATTGTCTTCCCTTAAAAGCAGGCGATATTCCGCTCGTGATGTGAACATGCGATAAGGCTCTTTTGTGCCCTTGGTGACCAGATCATCTATGAGCACGCCTATATAGGCCTGGGATCTATTCAAGATCACAGGCGGTTTTTCTTGGACCAGCTTGGCTGCATTGATCCCTGCTATCAATCCCTGGGCAGCAGCCTCTTCGTAGCCCGAGGTACCGTTTATCTGGCCAGCAAAGAAAAGACCCTGTACCAGCTGAGTCTCAAGGGAGGGCTTGAGCTGCACAGGGTTGGCGTAATCGTATTCTATGGCATAGCCTGGCTTTAGAATCTCCGCTTTCTCCAACCCCTCGATGCTGTGAACCATCTGCCACTGTACATCAATGGGCAGACTGGTAGGGATGCCATTGGGGTAGATCTCTACTGTATCCAGACCCTCGGGCTCCAAAAATATCTGATGTCGCTCCCTTTCAGGGAAACGAAAGACCTTGTCCTCTATGGAAGGGCAATAGCGGGCACCGATGCCCTCAATAACCCCTGTAAACATAGGGGAGCGATGAAGGTTGGAGCGAATGATTTCATGAGTTTTGGCATTGGTATAGGTGATATAACAGGGTCTTTGGGGTAATTCGATGGATTTAGTGGTAAATGAGAAGGCCGGAGGTGGGGTGTCGCCGTACTGCACCTCCAGACCATCAAAGCGAATGGAACGGCTGTGCAGTCTGGGGGTGGTGCCAGTCTTAAGCCTGCCCATTTCAAAACCTAACTCCCTCAGAGAAAGGGCAAGCCGATTGGAAGGGGGGTCACCCAAGCGGCCTGCAGGAAAGCGCTCTAAGCCGATGTGAATCAGTCCATTTAAAAAGGTCCCAGTGGTTACTATTACTGTCTTGCCATAAATCTCTTCGTGAATAGTGGTCTCCACACCCTGCACACGGCCATCTTTGACCAGAATTCGGCCTGCCATGGCCTGATATAGCTCTAAATTTGGCTGGTTTTCCACCACTGATTTCATGCGCAGACTGTAACGCAGCATATCCGCCTGGCAGCGGGTGGCCCTGACCGCAGGGCCTTTGGAGGTGTTGAGTCTGCGGAACTGAATGCCTGTGGCATCCGTGTTTCGGGCCATTTCGCCACCCAGGGCGTCTATTTCCTTGACCAGATGACCCTTGGCCAGGCCACCGATAGCTGGATTGCAGCTCATTGTGCCGATCTTGTTCAGGTCAATGGTCAAAAGCAGTGTGCTGGCCCCAAGCCTTGCAGCGGCCAGGGCGGCCTCGCAGCCGGCATGGCCTGCTCCGATTACGATTACATCATATCTTTTAGGAAAAACGGACATAGCACCTTAAATAGCCTGACATAATTGCCCATTGAAGGGATAAGTCAGGGTGGTATACTGAAATTGTGTATTGGAACAGACAACTTAATAGATTTTTACATGGCTGTGAAGTGTCTCTGACACATGGTTGTAACCTGGAAATAAAAGGAAAACATCATTATGTCTAAATATACAGCACAGCTTCAGGCTACTCTACAGTATCTCAATGGTCGTCAAAATGCAGATGGAGGCTTCTGCTTTTATCGCTATGAGGAATGGGGCATGAGTGAATCCAATGTCCCAGATACCTTTTATGCCCTGTCCAGCCTTTCTATCTTGGGCACTGACATCCCTCACAGGCAGAAGGTAGTCAGCTTTCTGCGTGCCTGCGAGCCTCCAGATGGACTTTTCCCATCCATTACCATTGCTTGGGCCTTTTTAAGTGCCTTAAGGTTACTAAAAGAAAAACCGCTCATTTCACCCAAACGATGGCTGAAAGAGGCCATAGCCACCATAGAAGATTCCCTGCTGAACATTCAAGAAAGGCAGTGGTCGGGCACACTTGTGGACCTCACCCGACTGCTTAGTTTGTGCCGATTCTATAACGTGGCCTGCACTAAAAACATACAATCCAAGTTAAAACAGGCCATTTCCCAACTAAAGTGCCGTGAGGGCGGTTATGGATGGCCTGGCGCAAACCTGCTGGATACTTGGCAGGTGCTGCACCTCCATGAATTGCTACATTGGAGACCACAGCCCTCTGTATTGCAGTATGTGCGGGCCTGTGAGCACGAAAATCTGGGGTTCACCCTCACTCCTCAAGCCAGCAATGCCACCCTTTCCGTCTTGTTGGCTGGCATATATGCCACACGCCTCTTTCAGAAGGAACCCCTCTATAGAGATGCCATAGAACGATATGTCATGGCCTGTCAGACAGGCAGGGGTGGATTTGCTCCAGTACCTGGTGCCCTTGCTGACCTGGAAAATACATGCTTGGCCTTGAGGTGTTTAAAGGCATTGAGATGCTGTATATCATCCTCCATCAGCCCTGTGGTTCAGGTCCATTCTCAGGATAGGTGAAATAGGCCAAGACCCATCCCCTTCTGCCATTGGCAAGCCTTATGTAATACCAATCCTCGTAACTGCCCAGCACCTGCAACCTCTCACCAGATAGGGCCTGTTCAATGACAGGAAAATCCTCGCCAGGGCCTGTGCGAACATTTAAGATCTCTGTATTGACTATGACAAAGGCAAAGGGTGGAGGGTCCATATCCCATATTGGCGGCAGATCATCTGGTTCCTCCACTACTATATATCCGCCATATACAGGTCTGTAATAAATGCCGGCATAGGTATAGTATTCCACTCCGCTCCATATAAAACTGGTACAACCTAAAGGCAAGGTAGTAACCACCAGCCCCACAGGGGGTGCTATCCATATAAAGCCATTGTGTACCCTTCTATAAAAGCGACCCTCATGGGAGAAATACCATTGATTCCTTACAAAGACCCTCTGATGGCCGGAGGGCATTTCTTGATAAAAGCCCATACCACGTACAGGGCGGATCTTGTCAACGATAATAGGGCCATGGGTTGGTCTCTCGTGACCGCGATTGTCCTTGAAATGAGGAGGCCTGATTTCTTCTGCATTCAGTACAGGCCTCTCGTGGGGTTCAAAGACAGGTTTTATGCGGGGGTTGTTATGTCTATTTTTATCTGCGTCAAAGGGGTTGTGTGGCGGGGTGTTATTAAATGTGACCCCACTTGTCTCGGTATTGCCGACACCAAAGGGGGGCTGAACCGTTGGTTTGAGGTTGTCAGGCCTGTCTGAAGGCGGTCTTTGGCCAAGGGGTGGTCGCGGCTGGTCCATATCTCTCTCAGAAGCCTGTCTTTGGATGGTTGGTACAGAGGTGATTTTGATTTTCTCATTTTTGAGAGAGTCAGGGGTGTTAGGGGCATCAAGGGGCCTTGCATGTTGTATATGGCCATCCGTTACAGGCGGTACAGGTGAACGCTTTATGGCAGGTGGATTGGGTTTGGCCATCTCCACATTATAGACCGGCGTGGTCGGCTGTCTTCTGCGCTCAACAGCTTTTTTATTCTCATCGCCGTCTTGACTGCGTTCATTCTTAGTCGCTATATCCAGGGGGGCGATGCCAGGCGGAGACCCTCCCCTCTCCCAGGCCCAAAGGAGGGGTGTATAAGAAATTAGAAACAGCAGCATGAAATCCGTGACTAACCGTCTTACATAGAGGCTTTTCATAATACGTTCCTTTCATTAAAAGGCAATAATCAACAAAAACAGTTAGATTTTTCTAACTTACTAAGCTAACGGCCCCATATAACTCAATGCCGAATGGCCTTAGCTAACATAAATAAATGCATAAAACATGCACAAAAAAGGGGGTAAACTCATGTTATCCCCTCATCTCGAATATGCAATAGGATTTTTTGGTCAAGTATTCCTATCCAGGTAATGTCCGGGAGCTGGAGCATGTGCTGCAGAGGGTGGTGACCATGAGTAGAGGAGGTGTAATCAGGCCCGTGGACCTGCCTGCTGAGTTGCGCAGCACTTCAGCGGAAATGAACGGTCCCCTTGTGCAGAGACTGGAGTTCATGGAACTGCAAATGATACGGGATGCCCTGGAACGGCATGACTGGGTGCAGACCAGGGCGGCTGAGGCCCTTGGCATCAGTGAGCGCGTGCTGCGTTACAAGATGGCCAAGTATGGCATTAAAAAATGAGGTGTTTCAAAAAGAAACAAAACATCAGGAATTACAAGTAGTCAATATTTTTTATTTATAGTCTTTTCTGATGGTCTTTGCAAAAAACATAGAAAAAAGGCATTGACGAGGCTGTCGTCAAGTGATAGATGTAACAATGAATCGCCATTCATAAAGTTCAAGAGAGGAGGGTTTAAATGGAATGAATAAAGATTGTAGTTATTGGAGGTTGCGGCCTCTCGGTTGCGGGAGTCTGTTGTTTGCGACCCTTCTGACGGGTTGCTTGGTATCGTCCGCCTCGGCCATGGAGACATCCGCTGGTGAGGTGGACATCAGTTCCACCACGCGTTATCAACTCCAATGGGCAGGCTCGCCCGACAAAAAACTCCTCCCCAACGAGACCAGCGACCAGGATTTTTCAGAGCTTCTGGGGGTTCAGTACACATCCTCCAAGATAGACGGCCTGTCCTTTTCGTTTTTGGGCAAGTATTCCAAGGACCTGGACGGCACGGCCGAGGGCTCTGTGTTTCAGGACTATCTGGATGTGAGCAGCAAGGAGCGTCAGCGCCTGGATGCCTATTATGCCTATGCCGAAAAGAGGGACATCGTGCCTGGGTTGGATATGCGTCTGGGCCGTCAGTATGTCTATGGTGCGGAGGTGGTGCACTTCGACGGTCTGTGGATGAAGGCCGACAGGCTGCTGGACAATCGCTTTAGTGTGGAGGCCTTCGGCGGCCAGATTGTTCAGATGTATTCGAATCTCAACAAGAATGAAGTGGGTGGCATAAATGTGGGTTATTACCCCATGAAGGAGCTGGCCCTGTATCTGAACAGCGTCTTTTATGTGGAAAACTCCTTTGAGGCACAGGCCTATTGGCGTCCCATGGAGTGGCTGAAGGTCAACGGCCGATGGGAGCTGTTAAATACTCGAAATCGGGAGGCCTCGTTTGATGTCATCGGTGATATACACGCCACAGATACCACGGTGGGCGTAAATGTCTTCAAGAGATTCAAAATTGCCCAGCACACCCCTCAGGATTTCCTGTTCGACTATACCTCTTCTCTGGATACTATAAATAATATCAAGCGGTTGTATCTGTCACGGGAAGAGGCCTATACGCAGTACACCCTTTCTGTATCCCAGCCCATCCCCCATCAAAAGGGGCTGTCTGTATTCGTAAGAGGGGCGGTGCGTGACCTGGATCACGACGATGCAGAGACCCTGTACACAACGGACTTTTACAGCCTTACAGGCGGCATCAATGTGGATGAGTGGCTTGTTCTCAAGGGTTTCCATCTGAGTACCGGTGTCACCTGGTGGTGGGAGGACCGCAATCGCATGTATGAGGCTGAATCCAGGTCCGTGTTTCTGGATGCACGTCAGGAATTGCCATATAAACTGGAGCTGTCAGGCGGCTTCTATTACAAGGATGAGGATGTGAACTCCCTGATAGAAGGCGAAGGAGCAGCCCACTACTACGGTGCATTGAAGTACAAGTTCGCCAAAGACAAGTGGACAGAGGTCAAATACGAATATGAACGGGATGATTATTATAAAGAGTTTGGAGTAGGGGATATCAATGTATTGACCCTGACCCTCCATGCCAACTTTTAATTGAGGGAGTGGAAAGATGAAGATACAAATCTCGTATAAAATTATATTCGTATCCTTGGTGCTTGTGCTGGTTCTTGGAGTCTATGGATGTAAAAAGGAAGACACCAGCCTGAAATTTGATCACAAGCTGCATGTGATGGACAATTCCCTTTCGTGTGACAGCTGTCATGCCAAGGGCAAGGACGGCAAGCTCACAAACCCGGGCATGGACAAGTGCCAGGAGTGCCATGAGATAGATATGGACCATCCTTCGGAGAAGTGTCTGCAGTGCCATTCTGTGAAGGCCGCTGCCAACGACTATAAAACCGAAGGGGCTATCCCTGAGAAACCCAAGGGTTACAGGGACTTGATCTTTAAGCATGAGGCCCATGAAGGGGTTGCCGAGTGCGGCACGTGTCATAAGGGTATCTGTGGGCAGAATTCCCTTTCTCAGATAGAGTGGCCTGATATGTTTGTGTGTACGAAGTGCCACAACGGCAAGGATGTGCCCATAGATTGTGAGATGTGCCATACAGAGGTGAGAAAGGAGATCAAGCCGGAGAGCCACAATGGCGATTGGGCCATGCACCATGGTCTGGAGAGCCGCTTTGACAGGTCATGCCAGTTCTGTCATGACAACCAGGAGCGTTTCTGCCAGGATTGCCACAGGACGCAGAAGCCCAAGGATCACATTCTGAGCTGGAAGACCAGCGGCCATGGTGAGGAGGCCACGCACGACAGAAGGCTCTGCGCCACCTGCCATACCGCTGCCTACTGTTCTGACTGCCATCGCTCTCAAAAGCCCATCTCCCATGCCCGTGGCAACTGGATGGCCTATACCCGTGAAAACGGCCATGCCGAAGAGGCGAAACGGAATTTCAGAAGCTGTAATGTGTGTCATACCACCTCTGAGTGTATGCAGTGTCATCAGACCATTGCACTTAGAAGGATGAAATAGAGATTAAATATCAGGAGGTGTGAAAGTGAAAGTTAAGGGTAAGAAGTATGTCTTGTTGGGGCTGTTGGCGGCTCTATTGCTGCCTGCCATGGCCTCCGCCCATCCAGCGGTACAGCTGCTGGATGAACAGGGAAGGCCTATTAAGGACCAGTTGGATCCATCTGATACGGTCCAGGCCGCAAATGGTACGGTCTATATGAGAGGTCCTGCCTATAGTCCAAAGCAGACCTGTGGTAAATGCCATGATTATCAGGCAGTTACACGCGGCTATCACTTCCGTGAGGGCGTAGGCAGGAACGGTGAGGTCTTGGATGACCATTGGGCTGCCAAAAATAAAGACGGCAGTCTGTATCGCTATCTTGCCAATGCCTATGGCCACCTGCTGAGTCCTGGTCAGTTCGGCGCGTGGTGACCGCCTTCTTACCGCCAGTTGGCGGCTAAGAAGGAACGTGGTGGACTGAAGGACCCCTTCTCCTCAGAAGGTAAGAGGTATTTCTTTGATCAGGGCACGGCAGACCACATGGCTGTCTGTTACTCTTGTCACCCAGGCGGCGGGCCTGCAGAGGGTATTGTGCAGGCGGATGGTACGGTAAAACCCTATACAGACCCATCCCTCAAGCCAACACATACCTATGATCGTGATTTTTATGCCTATAGCGGCAATCTCACAACACAGACTCTGAACAGCCTGGCATCTATCGCTGAGACCATGCAGGCTATTGGAGACCCCAAGCCCCATGATTGGCACAAGTCAGGTGTGATGGAGGCGGACTGTATGCTCTGTCATACGGATCCAGAGAGCCCTTATGCCCTGAAGGCCGCGGATGGTCTGAAGGCGCAGCCATTTAGACCTCGTATGATGATCTTTGCTGATCGTCAGGGTGGCAAGGTGCAAAGTATCTCTTTGGGAATGCCGCTCAAGACCGGTTTGGCCAATGAATCGGCCCTTTATTACACCAATGACCCACAGCGCATGTCCAGGCCCACCAAGCTCCTCGCATTGGCTCAACTGCCAAAGGAGGTTGTGGGCGAGATGATGCAGATGTGGGTGGATGCCCTGAAGAACATGGAAAAGCAGGGCGTAAGGCTGCCCTATGCCCTTTATGGCCAGAATGTGACCAAGATCTGGACACAAAACGGCATCAATCCGGCTTATTGCGCCAATCCGGCTGGAGCAGCGGACGAGATGAACCGTCTGATGAACGCAGCCCCTGCCATCAACCAGTTGTTTTCTGGCATGATGAGCTACATGAAGTCAAAGGGCTTGATGCCTGCAAACGCCACCATGAACGACATGATGGGCATGTTCTTCAACGACTTCATCTATGCCTATAAAATTAAGGACCAGATGGGCAATCTCTTGCCCATTCCTGTGCCCCTGCGCGCCTATGAGCCAGGTAAGTTCTATACGGATTGGGATACCAATCATGCATCCCTTAGGGATTATATGCGGGCACCCCTCATAGAAGGCGAGGGTATCGCCTATTCCGGCAAGGTCGGTATGGGCTGGGGTGCTGCCATGTATGCCATTCAAAAGGCCATGCAGGGCGATATGCGTTATATGAATGCCGCTGGTATGCCTGATGTGGCGGCAGTGATGGCGGACATGCAGAAGGGTGTGGTGAAGCCTCAGGATATTCAGGTCACCCTGCATGATTTCCTGCCCAGCTTCTTCTATATGATGCCCACAGCAGAGCTCATGGGCCTGGATTTCAATCAGGACGGTGCGCCTATCTCTTATGTTCGCATAGACAGGGCTGGAAATGAGTGGCAGGCCAAGGCCTATTGGAATGTGGCAGACCTGAAGGACGGTTATCTGAATATGCCCATGTTCGGCGGCCCTGACGACATCAACTCCTATAAATGGGTCAATGTCTGCGGTCAGTGTCATGTAATGACCAAGGACCATGGAAACAGCGAGTGGAACTACGCCCGTACATACAACCTCGGTATGCCGGCGGACTGGGTCAAAAACGGTGTGTATGTGAACTTCACCGATGATGAAGAGGCATCCGGTTATGATGTGCATCTTTCAGGCAGAAAGATGGGGTGCGGTACCTGTCATTTGAGGACAGCCGGAAACATTGAAGATAAGCACAATTTCCTGAAGGGAACCGATACCGCCCACATGGTGGCCAATGAGTTGGACAACAACCCCAAGCCCAAGACCTGTGAGTATTGTCACCTGGCTGGGGGAGATGTCAAGGCACCCAATCCCACACGGGCACACGAGGAGAAGTTCGGCGAAAACACAGGCCGGCACATGGCCGAGATCACCTGTGAGGTCTGTCATATCCCCTACAGACGCACATGGAGATTCCGTACCTTCGATGACTCCTTAGGATATTACGGCAACTTCGACAACCGTATGGGCTATAATGTCCTGCCGGGTGGAGATGCCAGAATGGCAGCCTATCCTGCCGAATACGCCTTGCCACCTGTCTATGCCACATCCCCAGGTTACGGCATACCCCATTTCCACATGGCTGCCAATCACATAGATGCAGACGGTAAGGGTGTGGTGCCCATGGATTTTGTGTCCCAGATGGTGGATTACTTCAATATGAGCAGCTCTGCCGACCCAGGCAAGGTCGTAAATGGTATGCCCACCAACATGAAGTTCGACTTCTGGCGATATTTCTACCAGATGTCCCTGAACAACTATAAGGCCATGGGTGTGCCCATCAATTACGACCCAGAGCATGACAACGAGTCGGTCGTTCCGCTTTATTACGCCAACTCCAAGAACGGCTATCCACAGATTGTAAGTGGCAACCCCATCACCATCTTTACATGGGTGGATGCCAATCCGGAACCTGGTCATGACATGAGCGATCTTGCTTATGGCGGAGCAAAGGTGCTGTATATACGTGAAATCAACGCGGCTATTCAGTCCTATATTCCGCCCATTGAGTTGGGCAAGGTGAGCCCCATGGACCTCGCCAAGATTCCGCCCAATGATCCGACATGGGCCAAAAACCCCTATGTGGGCAAGATCATTTTGAAAGACAGTGGTTATGTCATCTTCGATCACACCGGCGATATGTATCCTGAACTCTGGTGGGATGAGGATGTACGTGCCATGCAGCAGGCCCTGATAAAGGTGTTGAAGGCCGAGGGTGAGAAAAATCCAATGCCCATGCTCTTCATGGCCGCTCACTACTTCTCGGATTCCCATGGTGTTCAGCCTGCGAAGAAGGCCCTGGGGGCCAAGTCCTGCTATGACTGCCATGGTGATTACACCAAGGACCCAGGTTCTCATCGCATCACTGACAAGGTGGTTGTGTATATGCCTTGGGCCCCGCCATGGTTCAGGGATGAAAATCGCGCCATGAAGTATGACCCTGCAAAGGGCATGGTGCCAGCCAATCCAAACGGCTTCTTCATAGTGGATGGCGAGGTGGATTACATCAAGCCCATTCAGGCCAACGGCCTCGGCGTGCTGGGTGCACAGGCCAAGGATGTCCTTGCCCTAAGCAAACACCATGCAGAGGATCTCTTCTACATGACCAGTGAAGGTACGGTGCGTGGCAGTGATCTGGGCTATCTCTCTGCCTTCACTTCAGAGGAATTGAGCACTGAGTATGCGAAACAGGTGGTGAACGGGCCGTGGTCAGACAAGCTCTACTTCTATATTCCCAAGGACTTGAAGGATGAGCTGTCCGAGTGCGGATTCCAGCCACAGAACGAGCCTGTCCTGTTGAACGGCGCTGGTATGGCTGAAGGCTATGTGTTGAGGCTTGGTTTGAATACAAGCGAGCGCAAGGCCATGGTGATATCCCTGCCGTTTATGGGTGCTTCTCCGGAGATCTGGACAAAACAGCCGGGTGATGCAGGCTTTAGCAAGGATACCTCCGCTGTCATTCTGGACTACAACAGTGCCTATATCGTGGCGAAGGTCAACCATCCAGGCGAGTTCGTGTGCATTGACAGCACTCGAATCACAGGGGCCAACCTGGATCTTTGGAAGGCCTTTATGAAATAACCTGTTAGAGACAGACAGGGGCGAAATTCACCCCTGTCTGTTCCTGTTTAATTCGTGTTTAAACAAGAAAAGCGCCTGATTCAGGCGCTTTTCTTGTTTTGAAAGAGGGAGGAAACGGTCAACTCATTGATTTGGATCAGTTCATGCCTGTGTCAGGGGTTCCGGTGATGTCTGACCAATCTATGGTGAGCAGGTCGATGATGTTTACCTTTAACGGCCCTGTTGCATCTATGGAGGAGGTAAAGTGGGCGTTGTTATCGAATGTTGATGTGGCCAAGTCATAGGCGCCCTTTGCAGTCAGGTTACAGACCGCATGGATGTGGTTGGAATCCTTCATGAACATGGCATCCATAGTGGTCTTTAAGTCTGTGTCGAATTTCCCAGGGTCGGTCATAGAGGATTTGAAAGTGCCCTTTACCGAACCGGTACCGGTTATGCTGTAGCCGTTTTCTTTGCAATCTTGAGGCGTTAGAGTGAAATTTACTGTGCCGGACATGTCGTCATAGTTGCCGGTTATGTTTAAGGAGCCTGAATCCTTGCACGGCACGGATAGATTTATGTCAGTGGCATGGGCAAGCAATGGCATTGATGTAAGAACCATGGATAATAATGCAGCCTTGATTGTTTTTGCTTTCATGGTGAAAACCTCCTTTATGAATTTTGATAAAATATTTTATAAAGTTTAATTTGAATTTTGTCAATAAAAAAGTAGAAAGTCGCAGCTAAAGTCGGCATCATTCAATACCATTTGAGAACCATGCTGTTCGATCAAAGGTAGTTTTGCCTTGAAATTTCCTTGAAAGCTTAAGGATGGGTGAGGTCTGGGAGTTAATTTATGTTAGGAGGGTTGGCGTCTCCGACGGGATTTGAACCCGTGTCGCAAGCGTGAAAGGCTTGTGTCCTGGACCTGGCTAGACGACGGGGACGCTTGTATAAAATTGTGGTGGGCCGTGCTGGGATCGAACCAGCGACTCTCTGCTTAAAAGGCAGATACTCTACCTCTGAGTTAACGGCCCTTGTGTTCACACCATAAATATATACTTGGTGTTGAATTATATGGCAAGGGCCTCATGTCTGTTCAAAAAGACATATTTAAATAGCAGGAGGCGCCATGTGTGTTTTTCTCTAATACTGTTATTTTTAAGCCTGGTATGCTATTATATTTAGTATGTCAATGAGAAATACTGCAGACGGCTATGTCCACTCATATATCCATGGGTTTTTAGACGAGATATTTCAGGAACAAGATCATTACCTAATGCGCGTTCGTTGGAATGGACAGTTATTTCAAGTGACCGCGCCCTTGGTTTTTACCCCCTCCATTCAGGCTGCCTTGTTGCTTTCCCATCACTTGCCAGTGGAGATATCCCTGATAAACGTCGTGCAAAAAGGCGAAGATCTGCTGCTGGATGCAACAAAACAGTCATATTTTGTCTTGGAGCCCAACTGGCTCATCAATGTCACCACACTGACACAGTTAGATTATTGTAAAAGGACATATCTCAATGAGCGTTTTTCCATACGCAAGACCAACAGGTTTTTGATCAAAGGTTCCGTCATCCATGCGGTTTTTGAGGATATACTCAAAAATCATACGGATCATGATGCATTGAGAAAAAAGATGTCTGATGTATTAAACAGTTATGCCCTGGAGTTTGCATTCCTTAATTTGAATATTCAGGAGCTTGAAAATGAGATCAGGGAGCATCTTAACAGACTCTATCTATATCGCAAACAAAAACTGCAAAAAATCAAGACCATATTTACGGAACGCTATCTCATTGACAACAAGGTTGGTTTGAAGGGTAAGATCGACGCTGTGGTGGAATATGAGGACGGCAGCCTTCAGGCACTGGAACTCAAGACAGGCAAGGGTTGGGGTGCCTTTGCAAAGAGGGGGCATGCCTTTCAGGCCCAGGCCTATTCACTGATGCTACAAATGAAGTTTCCGGAAAAGCGGATACTGGCGCCTGTGATCATATACTCAGGCGAGGATAAAAAGGCCGAATTTCTTACACGCAGGGTAGCCATGTCCTATGCAGACACGGTCAATCTGATGAACATGCGAAACGAGCTCATAGCAGCAGACCTGACCGGCAGGCTCGATTTCCAAAGGGATCACAGACGATGTAGTAAATGCTCCAATAGGACTGGGTGCGAATTCCTGTTGGAATTGTGTTACGGCGAGGACCAGAATTCCAATTTATTCAATACATATGTAAAGGCCATGCTGGAGGAATACGGCCTCATAAAGCGTACACAGGGACGTTATTTTAATATAAATGCCCATATGCGTATAGAACAAGGCAGATGTCTAAAGATTAATGATATAAAAAAAGGAAGTAATATAAATGAATTAGTCCTTCTATGTGAAAACCATTCCGAGTTCAGAGAGGGTGACAGATGCCTTTTGAGCGATAAGGATGGGCCATTGGGGCCTCATTGCATCGAAGGTGTGCTTGTACATGTGGAGCATGACAGGGTGGTGCTGCAGCTTTCACAACCCGTAACTGAACTGTGGTTTCAGCCAGAATACCTGGATCTGCACCTTTCAGAGACCCTTTTTGAGATTAATTTTGCAGGTATTATGGAGCTGTTTAAAAATCCAAACCTCCAGGATATCCGTGAAATACTAATACATGGACATGGAGAGGGCTTATATCTCAAAGCTGCCTCCATGCCACTGCCAACTGATACATCGAAGGGCATTGAGGGGCATCACTATGCCTTAGATGGCCTATCCCAATCACAACGTCATGCCCTTTTACACAGCCTTGAAGACGACAGGCACCTCCTGGTACAAGGCCCTCCTGGCACCGGCAAGACATACACCATAGCCCGCATGATCCATGCCTTGCACAAGGCAGGCAAACGCATCATGGTAGCCTGTTTTACTCATCGTGCTGTAGAAGAGGTCTGTCTCAAGCTCATGACAGCAGCGCCTGAGCTGGAATTCTATTGCCTGAGTTCCACATCTGAAAATACATTATTGCACTCACATGACCTGGAGCGGGTAATTGCATGCCATTCGACGGTGCACGGCCGTGTAGAGGCCATCAAGGTCTTGGTGAACCGCAACCCTGTCTTTATAGCCACCACACATGCCTGGCTTTCGGGTAGATATGATGCCCTTGCAGACAAAGAACCTTTTGATGTGGCTATAGTGGATGAGGCAGGCCAACTTTTACTGCCTCAGACCATCGGGGCCGTTAGATTGGCCAGACGTTTTATTTTAGTAGGAGACCACAAGCAGCTTCCTCCCGTAGTGCAAAGCCAGAATGCCTGCCTTCTGCAAAAGACCCTCTTTGAACTCCTGATGGACTTGGGTACTTCTGAAATAGATAAGATTATGCTCTGCGAACAATTCCGCATGCCCAAAGAGGTGGCAGACCTGGTCTCAAAGACCTTCTATGAAGGCCGACTGGTATCGCACCCATCCTGTTCCGGCAGCGGAGCAAACGAGCCCAAATTTGGCCAGGCTCAACAGGCGGTTATGTATGGATCTTGTTATGAAGGCGTAGGCCATATGCCATTAGTGCTCATAGATGTACCGTCGCCATCTGGTCCTCCCTATAAAACAGACAAGCAGAATCCTAACGAAGTAAACGCCATTATACGGGTTCTAAAGGCATTGGATTTGAATTTAAAGTATCTAATCGATGACCTTAAAAAACCTCCCTTGGGTATCATAGCCCCGTTCAGGGCCCAGGTGGCGGCCATTCGAAAGGCGATTCAAAAGCAATTTAATGACTGCTTAGACCACCAACCATTCGCCATCAGGGCCATGGTGGATACAGTAGATCGTTTTCAGGGAGATGAAAGGGATCTGATCCTATTGTCCCTGTGTATTTTAACGGGAGATATACCAGACTTATATAGTGATGCAAAACGGTTAAATGTAGCGGTGTCCAGGGCAAAAAAACAACTCATCGCCATAGGAGACTGGCGATTGGCCGAAACAGTACCGGTCTTGGCCGATTTTAAGAAAAATGCCTTGAAACAGCAGGGGAGTTTATATATAGACAGAAAGACGTGGTACTCACCTCACGTGCATGGTATGGCCGAATTGGGCGGGGGCATAATGCATTCCAAGGGTATGGGGGAAAAAATATGGTAAAACAAGGGGCTGCAAAAAAACTCACAATTTACATCGATGAAGCAGACAAATTTGCTGGGAAGCCTATCTATGAGGTATTGATGGCCCTCTTTTACAAAAAAAAGATAGCTGGCGTCAGCATCTTCAGAGGGACAGCTGGTTATGGGACTGATGGCGTTTTCCATACCTCAAAGATCCTTGAACTATCTACAACTATGCCCATAAAAATAGAGGTTATAGAGTCAGAAGAAATGATAAATAAGGTTTTACCTGATATTTATCACATTGTGGAAAAGGGTCTGGTGGAGATTGCTGATACAACTGTTATTAAATGCTGTAGTAAGGCATTGAGGGAAAAGGAGGAAGTGTTAAAAAGTATGAAACTTGAAGGCAAGGCAAAAATGCTAAGAGTGATAGTAAGCGAGGATGATAAATGGGAAGGAGAGCCTTTATATGAGGCAATTATTAAGAGATTTATTATGATGGATATTGCAGGTGCAACTGTTTACAAGGCAATTGCAGGCTATGGTCCTCACAGAAGGTTTCATAAAAAAAGGACTCTTACAAGCACAGGTGAATTACCAATTCTTATTACTGTTGTAGATTCAGAGGAAAATATAAATAAGATATTACCAATACTTGAAGATATGGTTCAAGAGGGTATCGTTATACTATCAGATGTTAATGTAATAAAATATACACATAGACATATAAATCCTGAGATAACATAATGTCCTGCTGATGGAGTTCAATATTAAGCATTTTGTATATTAAATTTCCTGTAAGCATCCTCGGCGGCTGGCTATGGATTCTAAGGACTGATATTATATCCGCCTCTTTACCATACCGCCCTCTCAGGCGGTTATGCGCTGCATGGAACAAACCCTCACGGCTGCCACTCCACGTGTCTTTTTGTTTTAGTCGATTGCTTCATTCGGGCTAACACTTGTCTTGACAAGAGGTCTTGTGCATGATATGAAAAAAAATAAAAACGTATTACAATGAATAAAAATATCCAGTTGCAAAAGGAGACTTGTTATGCACATGGCGGATGCCTTGATCTCGCCCACAGTGGGTGGGGGAATGTGGATTGTTTCATCTGGATTGGTTGCATATTGTTCCAGACGGATACGGGATGGTATAGATGATACTCTTGTGCCTTTGATGGGGGTCTTAGGCGCCTTTGTATTTGCCGCCCAGATGATCAATTTTACCATTCCAGGTACTGGCTCCAGCGGGCATCTCACAGGTGGATTGTTGTTGGCCATACTCTTGGGGCCTCATGCGGCCTTTCTGGTCATGGCTTCCATACTTACGGTCCAAGCCTTATTGTTTGCAGATGGAGGGCTTTTGGCGCTGGGATGTAATATCTTCAATATGTCATTCCCTGCCTGTTTTATAGCCTATCCCTTCATATATCGGCCTCTTATGCAGACCTCCAATCCTTCAAACCTGAGGCTTATTACGGTCTCTGTTTTGGCTGCTGTGGTCAGCTTACAGATAGGGGCCTTTGGGGTAGTGCTGGAGACATTGTTGTCAGGCATTTCTGAGTTGCCATTTGTGAGCTTTGTAATGTTTATGCAGCCTATCCATCTGGCTATTGGGGTGGTGGAGGGGATTGTGACAGCTGGAGTGATGGGATTTTTGTATCGATATAGACCTGAGTTGTTTAGATTCAGCCCATATACGCCTAAATCTAACTCCTTGAGAATTAGGGGTGTTCTTGCAGTTTTTGGGGTGTTGGCCTTTTTGATAGCCGGAGTGTTTTCCTGGTTCGCTTCCTCAGCTCCGGATGGCTTGGAGTGGTCCATTGGCCGAGTGACGGGTAAAGAGGGGCTGAAGGTGGCCCAAGATGGTGTCCATGACCTGTTTGCTGCCATTCAATCAAAATTGGCCGTGCTGCCCGATTATTCCATGCCTGAGCCTGAAACAGGCCTGAATGAAACAAAAGGGAAAGATAAAAAAGACGCTTTGGAAGAAGATCGGGTAGGTAAAGGAGATGAATGGCCTGTTATGAGCGCTGGCACGAGTTTGGCCGGAATCTTAGGCGGTATCATTACCTTACTACTGGTCAGCATGGTTGGTTTTATATTAAAGAAGGGTATGCCCCAAAGCGCTTGAGTTGAGGCTGGATGTCGATGTTTATTAATCTTGTATGGGCTGGTTAAAAAAGGGGTGACCAGAGGATATTGACCTCCGGCCCCCTTTTTTGAACCCTATGGGTTGGCGTTGTTACCTACATGGGACGCGTCTTTTGATGGGGTAGTCATAGCGATACCAATAGCGATAGCCATAGGCATCGATACGCCACTCCCCTTCTATGACCTCATAACAGACCTCGTGGGGTGGTGGCGGTGGTGGAGGGGTGTAATAGGAATAGTAGTTGGTCTGATGATATACCGGTGGCGGTGGGGGTGCAACATAATAAGGTTGCGGCCTGACGAGGTCATATATCAAACTGCCCACCACAACCCCGCCCACAACCGGCCAGAACACCCGGCCTCCGTCACAGTGATGCCGCTCCCATGCAATGGCTTGGTTGGTATTTATTGCAGAGAGCATTCCCACTGCCAAGAAGATTAACAACAGTTTTTTCATTTTTTTACTCCTTTCAAGCAGATTAGCTTATTGTTTGACCAAATAACAGGTTAAGCAACTTCCATGCCGCTTAATTCATTTTTTATTCTTTCGAACATATTTTTCCTTGCCTGAATCCGTGAGCGAAGAAAGAAAAATCTTCTCTGAGATGTTTTTCAAATCATAAGTACTTAATTTTTAACATCTCATAAAATATAATCAACCTAAACAAAAAATCTATTGTCAAAAAAGTCGTCTGGCACTACATTTTCTTTGTCCTTGCAATGTGTTTCAATTAATAATTGCCTTCCCTATAGATACGTCCGGCTGAAGTGTAGGACGCCCCTGTTCAAGATTTTTTATGTCGTAAAGTTATAGAGTGCGGTGTTCCCTAAAAACGGGACGATAGTTTAAGACCTGGGTCACCATGGGAAGGGAGATGACTTGGCCGGGAGATCCGTTAGGTCCATCGATTATCTCCATTGGCATCTCTTTTGCTAATTCTTCTATTAGGGGATTAAGGTTTGATATTTACCCCGTTACATACCAGATTATAGCCTTTTGATGTCGTGAGGAGATGGCTTATGCGACGTTTTTTTGCCCTGTTGGTACTTTGCTATATGGCCTTTGAATGCCATACCCCTGTTTGGGCTGGCAATAAGATTTATCTCACTACCGAGAAGCTGGTCTATGGATTTCCCCTAAAAGAGGATGTCCAGGTCATGGGTTATCTGCGGGAGGTACCTGCTGGAACACCTGTGGATATTGCCGTAAGCCTCCTGTTGCCCGACAATACCGTTGTATATTTGACGCCTGCATTGGAATTTCACTCCACATATACCTATGTCTTGAGCAAATTTCCCTTTGTAGCCGTGCCTACCACCAAACTTTTCCCCATAAACGGCACTCTGGTGTTCAAGGAAGGGGCGGTCAATCCAAAGACCGGTGTGGCATCAGAAACTAAAATAGGTGATATGCCTGCTGGCAGGTATGTGTTAAAGGCCACTTTGGCCGGGCCTGGTGTCAGGGATTCCAGTGAGGAACCCTTTTGGATAGTCGGCGCGGATCTCCTGCCATCCATTGCCGAGACACCAAGGCCCATCATAGACGGAGTTAGCCCACCCTATGCCGATGTGGGGCAAGAGGTCAAGATAACAGGTCGAAATCTCAGGGGAAAGCCTGGGTTGGTGGATTTGAGTCTGGTGAATCAGTTTCAGATAAATGTGAGGCTGGCGGGGAAGGAGGTGCCTGTGGTGGCTATGGACGAACAGGGGAACTGGTTGATGATTCGCATACCGGCTGACGCGGTGTCAGGCGAACTGGTGGTCTCCCTCACACTTCCATACTGGGATGAATCTGCGGGCCAGGGACATCTCTCCATACCCCGTGTGGCGGTCTGGAGTTCCAATGCCTTTCCCTTTTTCTTGCCGCCCAAGGCCATGAGGATTGAGCCAGCATCGGCAATGCCAGGTGAGAGTGTAACCATAACTGGCTTGAATTTCAATGAAAATCCCTTAGCGAACCAGGTCTATTTCAATGAGGTGCCCGGCACTGTAACTGCCGCCACGGCCACATCCCTGACCGTGACAGTGCCTGCTGTGTCAAGCCCTTATGCCTGGGTGCAGGTGGTGAGTAACGGCATTCGCGGAAACGGATTGTCTATGGTCTTGAAATATCCCGTGATCTCCAACTATTACCCCCGTAAACTGCTGCCTGGGCAGATCTTGACCATCTCAGGGGCCAATTTTTCAGCTACCCCTGAGGAAAACTCGGTCTTTTTAGGCCAGCAATCCCTGAAGGTAATTTCTGCCACTGCCACGGAACTTCAGGCGGAAACAAATGCCGGTCTGCTGCCAGGCCGCTGGCCCTTGGTGGTACAGGTCAAAAACGCCGTGAGCGTGGGGAGTGCCGAGGTGGTTGTGTTGCCGGTCTGGTAGCCATGAGAAATGATGTGTGTTCAGGAGGAGTTATGAAAAGGGTAGTCCTTTGTGTCGTTATAAGCATTGTATCTTTTGTTTGCAGTCAGTTTGCCTGGGCTGGGAAAAATATCTCCATCTCTACGTCCAAGGGGGTATATGTCCGGAATGAGCCCGTCTATATTCAGGCGGCCTTGACCGGTCTTCCTGCGAATACCACGCTCAATCTCGCTGTCTCCCTTCGAATGCCGTCGGGTGAGATATTGTTTATGGGAGGAAACGGCGTGTTTGGCCGTGCCAATCCACTTTGGTTGATCACCAATTGGCCATATAGCCCCTTTAATGTGGCAGATGGGGCCTTGCCTCTGGTTGTCAGTCAGGATGTCTCCATGACGCCTGGTGAGTATCGCCTGCGCATAGAGATATACGCCGCTTATACCAATGTGCTCATAGACTATGATGAATCCGTATTTTATCTGGTCGCTACCCCATATTTGGATAGGGTTGAGCCATCAAAGGGCATTACAGGGGATGTATTGAAACTGGTGGGCCAAGGTTTTGGCAATCTTGCCTCGAAGGTAAAGATATTTGTGGGAGGCAGGGAGGCCACGCCTATGGATGTGGCGGACGATGCCGTGTACACCTGGGTGCCCTATGGCGCGGTTTCAGGCCAGGTGCAGGTGAGTGTGGATGGAGCCCTGTCCAATCCAGTCAATTTTATTGTGGGCCCGTATATCGACAGCGTTTCCGCCAACGTTGCGGGACCGGGGGACAAGATCAATATCAAGGGATTCAATTTTGATGTGGACAAGAATAAAAACTATGTCTATTTCAATGGAATCAGGGGCACAGTGAATACCGCCACCGCTACTCAACTAAATGTCACAGTGCCTGATGGCAACACAGGGCCGCTCACTGTTTCTGTAAACGAAATGACCAGCAAACCCGTTTCCATGACCATTTTGCCCGTGATGGAGGCCATTACCCCTGCATTTGGAGAGGCAGGGCAGACAGTGGTCATCAGCGGCAAGAATTTCAGCCCTGTGCCCAGCAATAACTATGTGGTCTTCAATGCAGGCGCCACCTCTCAGGTGGCTGCAGCCGTGCTGGAGGCCACAACGACCACCCTGTTGGTCAGGGCCCCTGCCTCGGAGACAGGTAAGGTCCTGGTCTATACAGACGGACAGGCAGCAAAGGGCAGTCTGACCTTTACATATCCTCCTGCTGTGGATGTAGTCACGCCCACTGAGATAGTGGCCGGGGATACCATCAACATCTCAGGTCGAAACTTCGATGCAACGGCGGCCAAAAATACGGTTACCATAGGTGATGAGGTGCTCACCATCCTTTCCAGCACCGCAAACACTATCAGTGCCAGGCTGCCCCTGACCGCTGTTTCAGGGCCTCTAAAGGTGACTGTCAACGGAGTGAGCAGCAAGGAGAGCCCATTTGTGACCGTGTATGGGGCGCCGCAGCTTCAGTCCATTACTCCATCTTCCGTGTCTGCAACCAGCTCCACTGAAGTGGTGGTGACCGGAGTAGGCTTTTTGACAGGGGCATCCTTTCAATTGACAGGCCCATCCAATTCTGTCACAACCTTGAGCCCCACTTTGGACAGCTATACCAAGGCCCGTTTCAAGCTGCCAAAGGGTTTGGCCAGCGGGAGTTATCAGTTGACGGTTAAGCGCACTATCAATGGCAGGACTATCACCAGTAACGCAGTGGCCCTGTCAGTTACTCCTTAAGGGCTGAGGCTGAAGCTATCTGTTGCACTGCATGTTTTTGACATTCAGTACCCTTCTGGTTTTAGTACTTACGGCTGGTGGATATTGTCTCAAGCATGTGGCTCAGGGCTTCCCCACCCTGAAAGCTGTGGTCCGTGTCAGGGAATTTGCGGTTCCTGACCTCGCTTAAAAAGGCGGCCAGGGCATCTTTAATGAGAGGGGCCAGATTTGCATATTTTTTGACGAAACGGGGAGTGAATTTGTCAAATATGCCCAGCAGGTCATGGGTTACCAGCACCTGGCCGTCGCAAAACGGGCCTGCTCCTATGCCGATGGTGGGGATTGGAATGGTCTCTGTGATGTGTCTGGCCAGTTCACTGGGAATGCATTCCAGGACTATGGAAAATGCCCCTGCCTGGCTCAATGCCACGGCATCATCACAGAGCCGTTTTGCTGTCTCGGCGTCTGCGCCTTGCACTTTATAGCCTCCAAGGGCGGTTGCAGTTTGAGGTGTGAGGCCGATATGGCCTACGACCGGAATGCCGGCTCGTGTAATAGCCCTGACCGTCTCGGCCATCTCTTGGCCTCCCTCTAATTTGACCCCGTGACAGCCCGCCTCCTTTAGAAAACGGCCAGCATTTTTCACTGCCTCTTCTATGCTGACCTGGTATGACATATAAGGCATGTCGCCTATCACAAAGGCCTTTTCTGTACCGCGTCTGACCGCCTTGGCATGATGCAGCATCTCTTCCATGGTTACAGGCACGGTGGATTCATATCCCAGCACAACCATGCCAAGGGAATCTCCTACCAGAATCATGTCTATGCCTGCCTGGTCCAAAAGCCTTGCGAATTGGTAGTCATAGGCTGTGAGCATGGTGATGGGTTCTTTGGTGAGCTTTTTATTCTGAAAACGGGCGAGTTGCACGGCGTCCTCCTTTTTCATCCATGTTGTACACGAGGGATATAAGGCCATTAAGAAACAGGAGAAAATATGGCCTGAGACGGCATAAGCCGGGTTCTGTCCCCTTTACAGGGTGACGGTCATTCATCTTGCATGAAGGTCGCCCTTCATGTCATGCGACCAACCCGAAGGCGCGAGGGAGTTCCTCTTCGGACGGGCCATCCTCAGACGCCTTCCTATGCGGTCTTGCTTCAGGTGGGGTTTACCGTGCCCGCGTTGTCACCAACGCGGCGGTGAGCTCTTACCTCGCCTTTTCACCCTTACCGCCCAGAAAGGGCGGCGGTATATTTTCTGTGGCACTTTCCCTGGGGTCGCCCCCGATTCGCGTTACGAATCACCTTGCCCTATGAAGCCCGGACTTTCCTCTGACCCAAAAGCATCAGCGACCGTCGCCGTCTCTTGCCATGTCAGACAGTGTAAAACTTCCAGGGCAGGAAGGCAAGCGCTTCCTATTGTTTCTCTTGGGTATCTGATGGTTTTTCTATAGGTACATGGTATAAGATGCGTTGGCAGGAAGGGCATGTATATATTTTAGATCCTTTTAATAGGTCATTGAAGAGTTGCGGGGGTAGATTTATGTTACAACCCGTGCAGGCTGATTTTTCGACGATGGCTATCGCTACGCCGTTTCTTTTGTCTTTTAGAAGATTATATCTTGACAGCAGGTCTTTTCTGATGGTGGGTAGGCAGGCATTGCGCTCTATTTCTAGTTTTTGGAGTTGTTTGTCTAATTCTGACAGCGTCTCATTCAGGATTTTCTGTTCTGCATGGAGTTCATTTTCTGTCTCTTCTATCTGTGCCTTCTTTTGGGTAATAATTTGTTGGAGATTTTCTATGGTCTCTACAAGTTTTAATATCTCATCCTCACGGATTTTGTTGGCAACCTTGATATCCTCTATTTCTTTTTGTAGTGCTTGATATTCCCTGTTTGTTTTGATGGCCATGAGTTTTTGTTGAGATTTATTTAGATGTTCAGTCTCGATAGCCAATTCATCCTCAGTATCTATTTTGTGTTTTTGAGTCTCCTGTAAATTGGTATTTAACTTATCCAGTTCTTGTTCGAGGCTATTTTTTTTCTCAATAAGCAGATTGACTCTGATGGGTGCCTCAGCCTTTTTTTCATTCAGGTTGCGTATGGATAGGTCTATTTTTTGTAGTTTTAAAAGAGGTTCTATTTGTGTTTTCAAGCCTAACGCTCCTTTCTTTATAAAAAATTTGTATAAAGTTTCAGGACAGGGGATTCGTTGTATATGTGGATTGTGATATCCCATGCCTGTTCCTGTGCCTTTTTTTGTAAAAAATTACCCATTTCTTCCACTATCAGGCGCTCTGTAAAGAAGTGGCCAGCATCTATTACGGCCTTGCCCACTGCCTGGGCTTCCAAGGCTATATGGTGTTTGATCTCGGCACTGATGAAGACGTCTGCGTTCTGTTGAAGTGCAATGGGCCATAAATCTGATCCTGAGCCGCTGCAGAGGGCTATTTTTTTTATGGGCATTTCAGGGTGGCCTGTTGCCCATACGCCTGGGGCGCCGGTTACATTTAGGATCCTTTGTGTGATCTCTTTTAATGTGATGGGTGCGGCCAGTATGCCGATGCGACCCAGCCCTGTGCCGTCTTTTGTATTCATCATAAGTGGTTGTGCATCTGATATTCCCAATTTATTCATCAGGATATCACTTACGCCACCGATGGCTTTATCAAGATTGGTATGGGCTGCATAGAGATTGATTCCGGCATGTAAAAAACCCGCCAGTAGGCGGGTTTTTGAGTATGAGATGTCGAGAGAAAGAATGGGTTTGAAAATAAGGGGGTGGTGCGTGATCACCATGTTTGCGCCTTTTTGAACGGCGTCTTGCAGCAGGTCTTCGGATGGGTCCAAGGCGAGCAGGATGCCTCGCACCTTATCCCCTGGATCTCCCACTTGCAGCCCGCAATTGTCCCAGCTTTCCGCCAGTTCAATGGGCGCCCATTCCAGAATAATCTGCCATATGTCGAAGGCTGAGGGTGTCAACACTTGTTTTTTAAAAAAATGGGCCCACCAGGACTCGAACCTGGGACCAACCGGTTATGAGCCGGTGGCTCTAACCAACTGAGCTATAGGCCCTAAAATGAAGTATTAAAATTACTCTTGTTTTTAATTTTGTCAATAGGGCTATGGGACCCCAAGTCCGCTGCCGCCCCTTTTCCATTGTCTTTTTTGTTGTTGAGATTCAATCGCGGAATTTGGGCGAAATTTTGATGGGCATAAGTAACAAAAATACAGAGTAAGTGTTGACAAAATATATTGCGAGGGTATGTTAAAAGTCAAAAAATAAGGAGGAATACATGAAACGTACATCCTATTTGGCATGTGTGTTGGTTGGTCTTCTGGTCCTGACATCCGGCTGTTCCAATATGTCGGCCAGACAGAAGGGTTTTCTTCAGGGTGCAGCTGTTGGAGCCGCTATCGGCGGCGGCGGCGGCGCTGCCATTGGAAGCGGTGTGGATAACAGCAATCGCGACAATGGTGCTGCCATCGGTGCTGTTTCCGGTGCGTTGGTTGGTGGCGTGATCGGTGCGTTGATGGCTAAAGAGCCGCCTGCGCCTGAAAAGCCATGTCCACCGCCTGCCCCAAAGGTTGAGGCCCCTGCTCCTCCGCCACCGCCTGCTCCGAAGGTCGAGTTGCCGCCTCCTCCCCCAGTCAAGGAGAGAATCGTTTTGAGGGGTATCAACTTCGATTTCGACAAGTCTGACATCAAGAAGGAGTTCGTGCCGGTTCTGGAAGAGGCAGCCAAGATCCTCAAGACCCACCCCAATACAGCTGTTGTAATCGAGGGTCATACCGATGCTATTGGTACAGACAAGTATAACCAAGGCCTTTCCGAGCGCCGTGCCAATTCCGTCAAGAAATTCTTGATCAGCCGTGGCATACCAGCCAGCCAGTTGCAGACCATTGGTTACGGCGAGTCCAAGCCCATTGCGGACAACAAGACCGCTGCCGGCCGTGCCATGAACCGCCGTGTGGAATTCAAGGTCAAGAACGGCAACTAAATTTTGGGGATATGAACTATTCGTTGGTATCCATGCGTAGGTTTGTAACTGTGCTGTTAGGGCTTTTAGTGGCTCTGACAGCACTGGATGTCACTGTGTCCGTTCGGATGGCCTGGGCGGACACAGCAAATAGCAATAAGTCAAAGACCAAAAAAACTGTTGCGGTTTCAAAAGAGACAGTTTCTCACTCCAAACCCTCCAATCTCAATTCAGAGGAGATGGCGCAAAAGCTCTTTGAGGAGTTTGTTGCTGATTGGATGAAAAAGCTGGAACATATCAATGTCACCAATCGTTCCAAACCCCAGATACAGGCTGTAGAGGGGGGATATAGCTGCTGTTATATCAACTATGGCCCAGACCGTGAATTTTGGATAAAGCGGACCGATTCACCTCTTACCCCATTTGTGGGATTCCTACGTTATTCTGAAAAGACCTTGCAAAAATATGGTAAGACACAGGAAGAGGTATTGAAGGATGTGGGAAAGGTAGTGGCTGAGACCCCTGTGACAGAGATATTCCGTTACACCAAAGGCAAGTGGGTCTATTAATTAATTGCCGCCATGTCCGACATACATGTCTTGCGTAACCGTCTGAAATCCATAGTACTCACCCGTTCCTTTCGTTACTCACCTGATCCCCCATTTCTCCTCACCTCCGGCAAGACCAGCCCTTATTATTTCGATTGTAAAAAGACCACCCTGGAACCAGAGGGCGCCTTTTTGATAGGAGAGATCCTCTGGGATATGGTGCGGGATATGCCCCCGGTTGGTGTAGGAGGTTTGACCCTGGGTGCAGACCCCATGGCCTCGGCCTTGATGCATTCCGCGTGGCGTAGAGGCCGGCGTATTCCGCAGTTTATTGTGCGCAAGGAACCCAAAAAACACGGCACGGCCCAGTGGATCGAAGGTAATGTGCAACCTGGGGATCGTGTGCTGATAGTGGACGATGTTGTAACCACGGGCGGTTCAGTCATCAAATCCATAGAAAGGGCGAAAGAGGCTGGCTTAATCGTTCAAGAGGTGATTCTGTTGGTGGATCGGGAGGAATTCAATGCCATGGAGCATGTGAGGATCGCTGCGGATTCGGCGCCTGTGAGGGCAATCCTCACCAAGACGGAGCTGATGGAGCTTTACAATTCGAAAGAATCGGCCTGACCTCCTGTTGTTTTTTGTCGCAGCCAACGCCAGAACACATCCACCTTTTCCTTCAGTTCCTCTTCTGTGCCGTCATTCCAGATTACATAGTCCGCCAATTGCGCCTTTTGTTCATTTCCCATCTGTAGCTTGAGGAGTTGTTCAGCGGTCTCCTGTGCAAGCCCGCGTTTCTTTTGCAGTCTCTGTAACGCCGTTGAAACAGGTGTCAGTACGGCCAGGGCCAGATTGAAGAAGCGATTCCACCCCTTTTCGAACAATAATGGTACTTCCACTGCAACTATTTCATTTCCAAGGGATTTTTGTTCACATAACCAATCGGACATGCGTGTAAAAATGGCTGGATGCAGTATGTCCTCCACTTGTTTTCTGTCCTCTGGCCGGGCCAGTATCTTCTCCAGTATGATTTTGCGGTCAGCAGCGCCGTTTGCCAGCAGAATTTCCGGGCCCAAGATATCGACCAACTTTTGAAGTATATTTGTGCCCGGCGATACCACCTCTCTGGCCAGCCGGTCGGTGTCTATGATTGGCAGCCCTTTCTCCTTCAGGAGATTGCAGACAGTGCTTTTGCCTCCGGCAATGGTGCCTGTGATTCCCAGGCGGAAATCCGGCCAGTCTGTGGGGTGCTGTGCATTATTCAAAGCTGAGGTGTGTCTGTCCTGACTTGACATGTGTGTAACCAGCATTAGCTTTTATGCAAAAATTAAGGAGAGAACCATATGCAATTGAATAAATTTACCATGAAATCCCAGGAAGCGATACAGGAGGCCCAGCGGCTGGCCCAATCCAATGGTAATCAGCAGATGGAACCTGAACACCTGCTTTATGCCATGTTGCAGCAGGCAGATGGTGTTGTGCCGGCTGTGCTGAAGAAGATGGGTATAAACGACCATGCCCTGCTGAATGCTGTAAATGATGCCATCAGCCGTATGCCACAGGTTACGGGTGTGGATCAGATATATGTCTCCAGGGACTTAAATGCCGTCCTTGCCAAGGCCAGTTCCATAGCGGCTGGCATGAAGGATGAGTATGTAAGTCAGGAACATATACTTATAGCCATGCTGGAGAGTGGGGTCAAGGTGTCCCACCTGTTGCAGGCCCATGGCGTCACCAAGGATGCCTTTCTCAAGGCCCTGGTGTCGGTGCGTGGCAATCAAAGGATAACTGACCCAAATCCAGAGGCCACCTTTCAGGCATTGGAGAAGTATGCCCGGGACCTGACAGCCCTGGCCTCAGCAGGAAAACTGGACCCTGTTATTGGCAGGGATGATGAGATTCGTCGAGTCATTCAGGTCTTGTCTCGTAGGACCAAGAATAACCCCATTCTCATAGGTGAGCCAGGTGTGGGAAAGACCGCCATTGTGGAAGGCCTTGCCCAGCGAATCGTCAGTGGAGATGTGCCTGAGACACTGAAAAACAGGCGAATAGTGGCCTTGGACATGGGCGCCCTCATTGCAGGTGCCAAGTATCGGGGTGAATTTGAGGAGCGTTTGAAGGCCGTTTTGAAAGAGGTGTCTGAAAAGAGCGGTGAGATAGTGCTCTTTATTGATGAGATTCACACACTGGTGGGCGCAGGTGCCAGCGAAGGGGCAATGGATGCCTCTAATATGTTAAAACCTGCCCTGGCCAGGGGTGAGTTGCATTGTATTGGAGCCACTACCATTGATGAGTATCGTAAATACATTGAAAAGGACGCGGCCCTGGAAAGGCGTTTTCAGCCTGTTTTGGTGGATGAACCCTCTGTGGAGGATGCCATTGCCATTTTGCGCGGGCTTAAGGTAAAATATGAGCTGCACCACGGTGTGCGCATCAAGGATGCCGCTATCGTGGCATCTGTTACCCTTTCGCACCGCTATATCACAGACCGTTTTCTGCCCGATAAGGCCATAGACCTCATAGATGAAGCCGCTGCAAAGTTGCGTATCGAGATCGACAGCCTGCCATCCGAATTGGATGAGATAGAGCGCCGATTGATACAGCTTGAGATCGAGAAGGAGGCCTTGAAAAAGGAGCAGGATGCGGCATCTCGAGAGCGTTTGGCCAAGATTGAAAAGGAGATGGCTGATCTAAAAGAAAGGAGTATGGCCATGAAGGCCGCCTGGGAGCGGGAAAAGTCCGTGATACAACGGGTACGCGAGATCAAGGCAGAGATAGACCGCTTGAACACGGATGCGGAACGCTATCAGCGGGAAGGCGATCTGAACAGAGTGGCCGAGATTAAGTATGGTCATCTGCCCAGACTACAGCGCGAACTGGAGGATGCCCAGGCAGAGATTGCGCGCATTAAACAGGAAGGAAAGGGCGTGCTGAAGGAGGAGGTGGATGACGAAGACATAGCCGCCATTATTTCCAAATGGACGGGGATCCCTGTGAGCAGGCTCATCGAGAGCGAGCGTGAAAAGCTGCTGCACATGGAGGAACGCCTGGGAATGCGGGTAGTGGGTCAGGCTGCGGCCATTCAAGCCGTGAGCAATGCTGTGCGCCGAGCCCGTGCTGGGCTTCAGGACCCCAAGAGACCATTGGGTTCCTTCCTCTTTTTAGGACCTACAGGTGTGGGGAAGACCGAGCTGGCCAGGGCCTTGGCAGAGTTCATGTTTGATACAGAGCAGGCCGTGGTGCGGGTTGATATGAGCGAATATATGGAAAAACATGCGGTTGCCCGGCTCATAGGCGCCCCTCCTGGTTATGTTGGCTATGAGGAAGGGGGATATCTGACGGAGGCCATCCGTCGCAGACCCTATGCCGTTATCCTTTTTGACGAGATAGAAAAGGCGCATCCGGATGTCTTTAATGTTTTATTGCAGATATTGGATGACGGACGGTTGACGGATGGCAAGGGCCGTACAGTGGATTTCAAAAATACCATCATCATCATGACCTCGAATATAGGGAGTGATGTGATTCTGGAACTGAGGGATCAGCAGGAGATCGAAAGACGGGTGAATGAGGCCCTGCGCTATGCCTTCAAACCAGAGTTTTTGAACCGCATAGATGCCCGTATCATCTTCCATGCCTTGGATAGAAGTCATCTCATGCGCATAGTGGAAATACAGCTTGGATTGTTGGAACAACGGCTTCAGGAGCACAATATCGGTCTTTCCATTACAGAGCAGGCCAAGGCCAAATTGGCGGAGTGGGGTTATGACCCCAACTTTGGTGCAAGGCCCTTGAAGCGTGCCATTCAACACCACATAGAAGACCCCTTAGCCATGCGGATGCTTGCAGGTGAGTTCAAGGATGGGGATCGCATTTTGATAGATGTAAATGAAATCAGTGGTGAGTTAGAATTCAAAAAAACAGCCTGATGGGTTTGATAGTAGGGGCGTTCACGCCTGTGGGCGTAAAGACCGTAGACTGGGTGTATATCGCCCCTACAACGACGTCAGCAAGACAAAAGCAAGTCAGCCCCTTGGTATCAGTCGTGTAATACTTTGAAAGAAGATGAAGCACTTTGGAATGGAATAGCCGGTCCCACCCTGCATAATAGATATTCCTGCAAGGCCTGATGGCCTTCCAGTGTATGATCCGCATCTTTTAGGTGGTGGGCCTCCAGGGTGGTGGTGATGGCCACACATTCCATGCCAGCGGCCTTTGCGGCTTGAATGCCCGCAGGGGCATTTTCCACCACAAGACACTCGGTGTTTTTTAGCCGCAAGGCGGATGCAGCGGCAAGATAGGGGTCTGGATGGGGTTTGCGTCGGCTGATGCGGTCTCCTGTTACGATATGTGAAAGATATGTGGAGACCTCAAGGGGAAGGGTGCTCATGACTATTTCCAAATGTGAGCTGGTAACAACGGCCATGGTAAGACCAAGGTCGTGGAGTGCTTGAAGCAGATGAGGGACCTCTGGATATGGGGTGATTTGGTGCCGATATTTGGCGTGGAAGATGCGTTTTTGCGCTTGAAAGACCAGTTCAAAGTCCTTTTCGGTGATGTGGCAGCCATGTTCGCAAAAGATGCGCACAGCGGTTGCCGGTTCTATGGCACCTTCATAAAGGTAGAGTAGCTCCTCACACACCTCACATTCAACGCCTTGTAAGGCCTCTTTCCATGCCTGGACATGGTAGGGCATGCTATTTAGAATGACGCCATCCATGTCGAACAGAACGGCCTTTATTTGTCTATTGCCTATTGTAACCATATATAGTTATGTTAATTACCAGTGTTGAAGGTGTCCCATTTTGTGGTATCAGGCTGGGACGGAACATTTCATTAAGTGGATGGATGGACTTAACATTCAAAATATACTACATTTTATATGATACAGCTACGGAAAGGCGGTATGAAAAATCCAGTCTTAAAGGCCATCTACGAACGCAGAAGTATCAGGCATTTTTTATCCAAGGCTGTGGAGGCTGATATTATCTATGAGGTCCTAAGGGCGGGTTCATGGGCACCGTCAGGCCTCAATAACCAACCTTGGCGGTTTGCAGTGGTGACAGACCAGGCTACTAAAGAGGCCCTATCGAAGCTGACCCGCTACGGCCAGGTGGTGTTGAATGCACCTGTCTTGTTGCCTGTGTTTGTGGATAAGGATGCCATGTATCATGCAGTCAAGGACCATCAGTCCATGGGCGCCTGCCTTCAAAACATGCTGCTTGCCGCTCACAGCCTTGGGCTGGGCGCTGTGTGGTTGGGCGAGATTTTGAAAAATGCCGAGGCAGTGCGCAATATCCTCGCACTACCTGAGAATCTGGAGCTCATGGCCGTGATCGCCATGGGTTATGCCGCCAAAACCAATCAGACCTCTAATCGTAAGACCTTAAATGAACTTATAGTATATAACGACCTACAGAAAGGAGTATAACCTATGAAAAGAACAACCCTGGCAGTCCTGTTGTCCCTGTTGTTGTCCATGCCTCTACTGTCCTCCTGCGCCCAATTTGGCCCTGGTGCGGGCAGTAATGACCCAAATCCCACATCCACTCAATCTACTCTGGTGATGCCTGATATCCCAGCGCCTGTGGAACTCAAAAAGGATGAGGACAAGAGCATGGTCATTCGCACCAACGACTTTGAGGGTGGCTTTCTGGTGATGAGGGGCAAGCTCACCGTGAATTCCCTTATAGATTTTTATACCAACACCATGCCTCAGTACGGTTGGACCCTGAAAGGCGTCATGCACGCCAAACAGAACCTCATGGCCTTTTCCAAGCCCAATGGTGACTATTGTCTCGTTAACATCTTCGAAACCAATTTCGGCTACGATACCGAGGTGCAGTTCTGGGTGATCACCAACAAGAACGCCGGTGCAAGCCGCTATTAAGAGGGGCGACCGGCTACAACTGTTGTATGTGATGGCTTGAGATGATCGAGAATGCCACAAAAGGGCTGCTGGAGGGCAGGCGTTTATTATTGGGTATCGCCGGCGGTATAGCGGCCTGCAAGGCCGTGGATTATAGCCGTAAGCTCAAGGCATTGGGTGCAGAGCTGTTTATTGTGCTTACGCAAAACGCCGCTCGATTTGTAACGCCCCTTTCGGTTGCGGCCCTGACCAGCTCATCCGTTCATTTAGATATGTTCGAGCCTGATTCCTCCAGTGCCATGCTGCACATAGAGCTGGCGCGCAAGGCCGACCTCTTCTGCATTCTGCCCGCCACGGCCAATACCCTGGCCAAGGTTGCTTGCGGCCTGGCCGATGACCTGCTTTCCACCCTGTGTCTTTCTCATGGCAGGCCCATTCTCCTCTTTCCATCCATGAACCCTGTCATGTGGCAAAACCCTGTGGTGCAGGCCAATGTGCGCAGGTTGAAGGAGGTAGGTCATAAAGTGATAACCCCTGCATACGGAGAGACCGCCTGCGGCGAGTGCGGAGAAGGCAGGCTTCCGGACTGGCCTGTGGTAAGAGAGGCTGTGTTAAAGGCCCTGACACCCCAGACACTCAGGGACATAAACATCCTCATCTCGGCAGGGCCTACCCGTGAACACATTGATCCCGTGCGTTTCATCTCCAATCGTTCTTCAGGCCGTATGGGCTACGCCTTGGCGCAGGAGGCGGCCAGACGGGGTGCGGAGGTGACACTGGTAAGCGGTCCTGTGTCCTTGGAGCCGCCTCCAGGAGTGCATGTGGTGTCTGTGGAAACGGCCTCGCAGATGCAAAATGCCATGCAGACCCTGGCGCAAGAGGCCCGCATCATCGTGATGACCGCCGCTGTCTCTGACTATGCCCCTATTGTCACTGCTCAACAAAAGCTTAAAAAGACCTTTGAGACCCTGCATCTGGAGTTGCAACGCAATCCAGATATCCTCACAGGCCTTACCAGCTCTTGCAGGCCGAATCAGTTCATAGTGGGCTTTTGTGCAGAGACAGAGGCCCTGCGGGAACATGCCCTCCAGAAGTTCAAGGCCAAGGGGGTGCATCTCTTGGTGGCCAACGATGTGTCTCAAAAGGATGCAGGTTTTGATGTGGAGACCAATCGAGTGCTGTTGCTCTGGTCCGAAAGGCCCAGGGAACAATCAGGGCCGTCTTTGCGGCAGGAGGAGATAGTCGTGAAGGAACTGCCTCTGCTGCCCAAGGACCGAGTGGCTCAGGCCATTTGGGACAAGGTAGAGCAATTGGCAGGGCTATGAGGTAACTGTGTTTTTTTAGTGTACATGCCCGCAACAGCCCTCACTTTTTTGAGTATTTTGACCGAGATCGCAATAAAAGGCATCGGAGTTACAGGCACACTCCATTTGAATGGTTGTGTGTAGAATGCCGTGTTGTTTGAGATAGAGTTCCACTGCCTGTCTCAGGTGATCTGCCTGGCACATGGTCATGTCCTCCACGGCCACATGACAGGAAAAGGCGGGAATGCCGTAGCCGATGGACCAGAGGTGTACATCGTGCACATTGAGAATGCCCTGAATCTTCAGAATGCCTTGGGCCAGTTCCTCTGCATGCAGGTTTAACGGACTCAATTCCAAAAAGATGTAAAGGGCCTCCTTTACCACCCTGATGCCCCCAAAAACGATTACAATGCCCACAATAACGCTCAGAATAGGGTCTATCAGCCAAAAACCTGTATAGGAAATGACTATACCTGCTATTACCACGGCCACAGAGGACAGGGTGTCTCCCAGCACATGCAGCCAGGCACTGCGCACATTCAGGTCATGATGCCCTCCGTGCAGCAGCCAGGCCATGACGAGGTTTCCCAAAAGGCCCAATACCGCCACCCAGATCATCATCCCTGTTTGAATTTCCAGGGGATTGAACAGTCGTTTGTAGGCCTCCCAGAAGATCAGTATGGCTACTACCAAAAGGCTTGCCCCGTTTATGAGGGCTGCCAAGATGCCGATACGCTGATAACCGAAGGTGGCTCGAAAATTCGCGGCCTTTTTGGCCATCAGACCCGCCAACAGGCTTAAGAGCAGGGCCAGGCCGTCTGTAAACACGTGACCTGCATCACTTAAAAGGGCCAGGCTGTGACTTAGAAGCCCTCCTATGACCTCGGCTGCCAGGATTATAGCTGTGACCAACAGGGCCCATGCCAGTGGATTGGTGTTGGAGTGAGTGTTGAATTGGCTCATACGAGAAGTGATTTGTAAAGGATGTAGAGGCTGATCAAAACCAGGAGCAGGCCGCTGGCCTTTTTTATGGCCAGGGACATGCCCTGCATGAGTTTTGAGCTGAGAATGGCCTCTGTGATGCCTATGGACAGACCTGCCACAAAGATCAAGGCACAGTGGCCGATGGCATAGGCAAAGAGGAGGAATGCCCCATAGACCACATCGCCCTCGGTGGAGACATAGGCCAGTATTACCGCCAGGACAGGCGTAGCGCAGGGGGAGGAGAGCACTCCGGTAAAAAGCCCCAAAAGCAGGGCGCCTATGGCACCCTTTGCTCGAATATTGAGGTTTCTTTGAGGCAGGATGTTCCAATTCATGGGCAACAGGTTCAAAAGATGCAGCCCCATGAAAAGGGCCAGGCCAGCAAAACCGAGTTGTAGCCAGTTACCTGCAAAAAGAAGCAGGCTTCCTATCTGCGCTGCAAATGCCCCTAATAATGTGAAGGTGGTGGAAAGGCCCAAGACAAAAAGCCCTGAAAAAAGGGCGGCCTTCCATCGGCTGCCTTCAGAATAACCTCCCACATAGGCGATCACCAAGGGCACAGCCGCCAGGACACATGGGCTGAAGGAAGAGGCTAACCCTGCCAAAAAGCTGAGCAGAAATGCCAGGCCATGCTGAGAGGCCAAAAGCGTTGACAGGGAGGTGGCGAGCTGTTCCATTGAGTCCAGTGCTTGGTGCCTATTTTATGCCCAGTTTGTCCTGCAGCACCTTTTGTATCTCTTCATACGGGTAAAACCCCACATGTCTGGCCACCTCTTTGCCGTTTTTATCCAAAAAGATCTGAGTGGGGATTACAAAGACACCATACATGGTGGCGAGCTTTTTCTCTTCGTCCTTTCCGATGTCCACGAAGATGACCTGTAATCTGTCTTTGTACTCCTTTTCCAATTTCTCCAGAATGGGTTTCATCTGCCTGCATGGAATACATTGAACAGAACCCACCTCCAGCATGACAGGGATGCCCTTGGTGCGCGCCAAGGACAGAAGCTCCTTGCTGGTGGCCGTATGGCCGTTTACGGCAAAAACAAGGAAAAACAGGTGAAAGATGGCCAGAAACAGCAGTTTTTTCATAAAAATCTCCAGTAGTGGATTTGTTTTAAGCGCCTTCAAAATACCTCTTTTTGAAGTACAGCGCCACATTGACCAGGCTTATGAGCACAGGCACCTCCACCAGCGGGCCGATTACCGCTGCAAAGGCCTCTCCTGAGTTTATTCCAAAGACTGCCACAGCCACTGCAATGGCCAGTTCGAAGTTGTTGCTGGCAGCAGTAAAGGCCATGGTGGTGGTTTTGGCATAGTCTGCCCGAAAGCGTCTGCCCAGATAGAATGAGACCAAAAACATCACCACAAAATATATGAGCAGGGGGACAGCCACCTTTAACACATCCAACGGGAGTTTTACGATATATTCTCCCTTTAAAGTGAACATGACCACGATGGTAAAGAGCAGGGCCACCAATGTGATAAAACCGATGCGGGAGGCAAAGCGGGTCTCATACCACTCTTTGCCCTTGGCCTTGATGAGAAGAAAGCGGGTGAGCAGCCCTGCAATAAAAGGGATGCCCAGATAGATAAAGACACTTTCTGCTATCTGTCCTATGGTGACATGGACGGTGGTGCCCTGAATGCCGAATATGGGCGGAAGGACCGTGATAAAGACATAGGCGTAGATGGAGAAAAAGAGCACCTGAAAGATGGAGTTGAATGCCACTAAACCAGCACAGTACTCCCGGTCTCCACCTGCCAGGTCGTTCCAGACGATCACCATGGCAATGCAGCGGGCCAGGCCTATCATGATCAGGCCATACATGTATTCCAGATGCCCACTTAAAAAGGTTATGGCCAAAAAGAACATGAGAATGGGGCCTACGACCCAGTTTTGAACTAAAGACAGGCCCAATATCTTTTTGTCGCGAAATACCTCTCCCAACTCCTCATATTTTACCTTGGCCAGGGGTGGATACATCATGAGAATGAGGCCGATGGCTATGGGGATGTTGGTGGTCCCTGACTGGAATTTGTTGATGAATGCCACAGCCGGCGGAAAGATATAGCCCAAAAACACACCACCCGCCATGGCCAAAAAGATCCACAGGGTCAGAAAACGGTCAAGAAAGGACAGCCGCTTGGCTACACTGGACATCTTTTACCTCCTTTGTTGGTCTCGTCTTGTTGTATTATGAATTCATTGAGCCTTTGAAACTCCTCTGCCATCTCCTCTTCAGGAATCCGTTCCAGCACCGAAAGGATGAGAAATCTTAAAAAGATGTCATTCTGGTTAAGGCTGTAATATTGCCATTTCCCGCACTTTCTGCTGGTGATAAACCCCTCTTTTTTGAGCACCCCCAAATGAAAGGAGACATGGGATTGCCTCATATCCATGGCCTTTGTAAGGGCGCAGACACATCGCTCCTTTTGTTGGAGTAATTTCAACAGTTTGAGACGGTTGGTGTCTGAAATGGCCTTAAACAGTTCGGCGATGGCTTGTATGGAATGGCTGTTCATGGCTACATGATAAAACAAAGCTCATTTATATGTCAAGTGAAAATGCTTGAACTGAAAAACATGAGGTGTATAGTTGTGAAAAATACATTCAGGAGGTTCATATGCCATATATCTCTGATGCCATTGACCCCATTTTAGAACCTGCCGCCTGTCATGTGGGAGGCTGTCTGTTCAAGGCCAAAGTGGCTGTTTCTACGGACCTTGAAGATATCATGCCATATGTCAATGCAGTGGCCAGGGTGGTCTTTTATGATTCCCAAGAGCCTGTGATCATCTTCAAACACGATGGCTACAGGGTGGCCATGCGGTCCAAGGAATTGGCGGCAGCCACTGTATCAAGTGTGGAGGAGGGCAGAAAGGCCCTGGAATCAGTGGTGCGGTTTTTAAATGAGCTCTGGGAGCGCAGAGAAGGTATAACCCCCCTCAAAAAGGAGCGCAAAAGACCGCCTGCCTTTCAACTCTACAAGCACCTGCCCAAGACCAACTGCAAGGACTGTGGAGAGCCCACCTGCTTGGCCTTCGCCACTCGGCTCAGTTTGGCTGATAAGGACCTGGAGGAATGCAGACACCTCACAGAGGGGCAGGCAGGGGCGCTTCAGGAGATTTTGGAGAATGCGTAAAATTCACTTGACAAGTGAGTCAAGTCGTATAAATTTATTTTGATATATTGACTCTGATTAGGAGGATGGTATGGGCGACCGGCCAGTCGCCCCTACCTTATTATTCATGCAAAGAGTATGTGGTGTTTTGAAGCATCGTTTACGGCGACCGGCCTTTTATTCATGGTTCCTGGGTTGTTGTGTGGCAGTGGTCTTGTTGTTGGCCCTTTCATTTTCAGGAAATGCCCAAGAACCTGAAGACCCTGAAATGACCGTCCTTTCCTTGCAGAAGGCCATAGAGACCGCTGTTCAAAACAGCCCCCTCTTAAAAACAGCCGCAGAGGAGGAGCGTGCCTCTCAGGCAGTGGAGCAGGGCTCCCGTGCGGCCCTTTGGCCTCGCTTGGACCTCAATGCCTCTTATCTCAAGGAAAATCAAGCAATTCCTTACATACCTGCCCAGGCCATCAACATTCCAGCCAAGTTTAGTGATGAGGTGTATGCGTGGGGTGTGTTTCTGAAGTTTCCCCTCTATGAAGGCGGTAGGCTGGTGGGGCAAATAAAGGTCGCAGAGTTGGAGCGCATGGCCCAAGGCCTTTTAAAAGAGATGACCCTGCAAGACCTGATCTCCAATGTGAGCAACACCTTTAACAAATGCCTGCAGATGGAGGCATTGGTGCAGGCCTATGGGCTTTCAGTGGAGGCATTGCGCAAGGCCCGAGAGGACATGGAGGCCCGTTTCAGGTTGGGTAGAGTGCCGCAAGTGGAGATGCTGCGCATGGATGTCCAGTTGTCGGCAGAGGAGCAGAATTTGGTGCGCGCCCAAGAGGGGCTTAGGCGTGCTCGAAACGCCCTGGCATATTTTATGGGGGTTGAGACATCAAAACTCGGCAGCTTAAAGGGGGGGTTAGAGGCAAAGGAACGAGTGGCTGCGGCTGATATCTCCCATCTGGTGCAGGCCAGGCCCGATGTCTCTGCCTTGACTCAGCGCCTTCAAGCGGAAAGGGCCAGATTGGAGGTCACCAAGGCAAAACGCTATCCATCCATCGGTCTGGTGAGCGATTACGGCAATCGAGCCGGCACAGGCCTAAGGGATCGGGAAGAGGTCTGGGAGGCAGGGGTGGTGGCCTCTGTAAACCTCTTTGATGGCGGAGTGATCTCCTCTGAAATAGCCCGGCAGCAGGCCGTGGTGGCCAAGGCCGAAGAGGCACTGAGGGCCGGTGTGCTCAGGGCTACAAAGGAGATAGAAGACGCCCTTTCCAGTGTGCGGGAGGCAGAGGCGCGCATTGGGCTGGCTGAAAATGCTGTGCTGCAGGCCAAAGAGGCCCTGCGCATAGAGGAGTTGCGATATAAAACAGGGGCATCCAGCATCACAGATTTCCTGTTGGCTCAGTCCGCCTTTAGTTTGGCAGAGGCGGGCAGGCTTCAGGCGCTGTATGACTACACCGCTGCGGTCATAGAGTTTAAAAGGGCAACAGGTAGCCTTTCAGCCCCAAGTACTCAGGCCTCCTCATTCAACTCAAAGGAGTAACATATGAAAAAGCTCATAGCGGTCCTCGTGATATTGGCTCTGATAGCAGGAGCGGCCCTGGTGGTCATCAAAAAGAAACAGCAGCTCGCCAACACCCCAACGGTTCCATCCTATCCGCTTCCTGTAAAGACCGCATCGGTCAATTCAGGTCGGCTGGAGCTCACTGTGGGCTATCTTGGCGTGCTTCAGGCATTTACAGCCGTGGACCTCTCATCCCGCATCTCTGCCCACATTCTTAGCATAAATGTGCGGGAAGGTGAGCGTGTCTCAAAGGGACAGCTTTTAATCACGCTGGATGATCGGGACCTGCAGGAGAAACTCCTTTCACAAAAGGCAAATTTGGCCGCCTTACAGGCCAGCCTTGCCGGCATTCAAAGCCTTTTTGCCACTCAGGAGTCTGTATTTCAGCGGGATGAGGTCTTGCATAAAAACGGCGCCATCTCCACCGAGGCCTTTGAACGGTCTCGCAGCCAGCGGGATGCCCTGCGAGCCCAGGTAGAAGAGACGAAGCGCCGTATTGAGGCGCAAAATGCCCTGGTAAAGGCCACACAGGTGGAGCTCAGCTATACCAGGTTAACCGCCCCCATAGATGGGGTTGTGGCCAAACGCCTGATGGAGCCGGGGGACCTGGCGGTGATGGGAAGGCCTATTTTGCACCTGGAGGCACAAGACGCCTTTAAGGTGGCTGTGCAGGTGCCTCAAAATCAGGTGAATGCCTTTAAGACAGGTGAACGAGTCAGGCTTTCCAATGGCACGGAGCAGATGGAGGCCCGCATTTCCCGTATCTATCCCGCTGTCACCAACGGCACTCTGGGCACTGTGGAGATAGACCTCAAGACACGGCCCTTTGGCCTGCCCTCAGGTGCCTCTGTGCCAGTGGAGCTGTTCACAGGGGAGGTCGAGGGCTTGATCGTGCCATTGAATGCCCTTTTGATCAATACGGACCGCGCATTTGTCTATGAGGTGAAAAACAGCCGCATTCATGTAGTGCCTGTGGAGATTCTGGGCAAAAACGCCCAGTTTGCCTGCATCAAGGGTGAAATTCCAGCAGGCGCCTCAGTGGTGGTGGCAGACGAAGGAAAGCTCATGCGCTTGAACGAGGGCATGGAGGTCGCAGCGGTGAATGCCCTCAAGGGCCAGAGGTAACAGACCATGCGCATCACGGAAAACTACCTGAAACGGCCATATCTCATCACCTCCCTCATCTTTTTGCTTTCGGCCATAGGGCTCATCGGCTTTCGACACATGCCCATAAACCTCTTTCCTGACAGCGACTATCCCCAGATAGCCGTTGTGGTCTTCTACCCAGGCGCCTCTGCTCAGGATGTGGAGGATCAGGTCACAAGGCTCGTGGAAAAGGAGGTCAATACCATCGATGCGGTGCGCAAGGTCTCTTCCTCCACAAAGGACGAGATCACGGCCATCACAGCAGAATTTGAATACTTCAAAGGCCTGGATGCAGCAGCCACAGATGTCTCCAATGCCTTAAAAAAGATCGAGGGGCAGCTTCCCAAGGACATTCGGCCGCCTCAGCTCTTTAAGATCAGCAAGGCCACACAGCCTGACCTCATTTTGGCGGTAAGCCCAAAGGAGGGTTCATCCTACGACCTGGCCCGCACACGGCAGTTGGCAGACAACGAACTGAAAGAGGACCTGTTACGGATTCCAGAAGTGGCCAATGTGGAGGTGTTTGGTGGGTATAATCCAGAGCTGACCATTGTCGTAAATGCAGACCGCATGAACAGCTATGGCATAAGCCTGCCTCAGGTGCTCACAGCAGTCAGCAGCCAGAACCTGAACATCCCCAATGGCTATGTGATAAGGGCAGAAAACCAGTTCATTCTAAAGACACAAGGCCAACTCTCTCGCAAGGATGAGGCCGAAAATATCGTCATAGCCCATGTGAGTTCAGGCGATGTGCACTTGAGGGATGTGGCTGAGGTGCGCACAGGCTATCAGGAGCGGCAGTCCCTGTATCATGGAAACGGCCGTTCAGCCATCGGCATAAGCATTCTGCGCAGTCAATCAGGCCATGACATCGACACCATAGAGGCAGTAGAAAAGGCCCTGCCCGCACTCAAGGCCAAGTATTCCATGCTGGAGTTCGAAATCTCGGACACACAGAAGGAGCTCATTCAAAAGAGCGTGGATAACATGATAGATGCCCTGCGGGATGCCATCATCATGACCGTTTTGGTGATCTTTCTCTTTTTGGCGGATGTGCGAGGCATGCTCCTGGCCGCCATCTCCATTCCCTTTACCTACCTTTTGACCTTTGCCTTCATGTATATACTGGGCATGGAGTTCAATATGGTCACGCTCACAGGCATTATACTGGCCGTGGGTATGCTGTTGGATGATGCCATAGTGGTGTTGGAAAACATAGAGCGCAGATACCATCAAAACAAGGAACCACTGCGCACAGCCGTGTTTGGTGGCACAGATGAGGTGATGCTGGCCATCTTCTCAGGCACCTATGCCACAGTGATGGTGTTGATTCCCATCATCTTTATCGGTGGTTTTGTACAGACCGTTTTACGCCCCCTTTCCCTGACCCTGTGTCTGGCCCTGGCGGTGTCCTATGTGGTCTCTGTCACCGTTATCCCCCTGTTTGCCCCGCTTATTCTCAAGGCTGAGGCCAAAAAGAATCGTTTGGAACAAGTGATTCAGCTCTTTGACCGTTACTGTTTAGGGCCCATTCGGGACTTTTTTGTAGGGCTGTTAAAGATAGCCATGCGCCATAGGGCGGTTTCTCTGCTGTTGGCCGGAGTGGTCTTGTTGGTGAGCATGCGGCAGATGCCTCTGGTGGGCAGGGACCTGATGCCCCCCATGGATACAGGCATTTTCAAGATAAACTTTGAGGCGGACTCCAACACCTCTTTGGCCGAGACAGAGCGCATCATAAATGAGATGGAGGCCGTGATCAAGCGCCTGCCTGGAGTGGTGCGCATCTCCACTGTGTCAGGTTCTGAACCTGGAGTGATCAGCTTTGGAAGCGGCCGTATCCCTCAACAGGGTCAGATCACCGTGCACCTGGTGGACAGATTTCATCGCAATAAGACCCTGTGGCAGGTGGAGGACGAGCTTAGAAGGGAGTTTAGGGGCATTCCAGGGCTTAAGTATGTGGATGTCTTTGATTATGGGGCCACAGCCCTTTCTTCCATCAAGGCCACAGTGGATATAATGGTAAGCGGGCCTGATGTTAGAGTGATAGACGAAATCGGCGAGGAGGTGATGTCCAGGCTTCGGAGCGTAAAGGGCTTGGAGAGCATCGCCAGAAGCTGGACATTGGACAAGCGCGAGCTGGCCTTTGAAGTGCACATGGAAAAGGCCGCCATCTACGGCATGTCGCCTGTCACCATCTCTCAGCAGGTGGCCGCAGCGGTGCGCGGGGGTGTGGTCTCGGTATTTCGTGTGCCTGGTCAGGACGGCTATGGTATTCGTGTACAGTATGGCCCGGAGTTTCGCGACAGCATTCCGGTCATCGAGACCATGCTCATACAGACACCCAAGGGGCCTGTGCCTCTAAGGGAGCTGGGCGCTATCTCTGTGATAAAGGCGCAGACCACTTTGACGCGGCAGTATCTTCAGCCAACCCTGGACATCTATGGCTATCGCGGGCTTACCGCTGTGTCGCACATTCACGAGGACATTGACAAGGCCCTGAGCGGGCTCAATCTTCCACCAGGCTATACCTTGACGCATGAAGGCGATTTGAAGCAGATGAAGGAGTCCTTTGGCAGGTTGCTGGCGGCATTGGCAATAGGTTTGATTTTATTGTATTTTTCCCTGGTGCCAGCCTTTGATTCCTGGATACATCCCTTGACCATCATGTCCGCCATTCCCCTTGGTTTGATAGGTGCGGTCTGGTCCATGCTCATCGCAGGTAAGCACCAGTGCATGCCGTCTTTCATGGGCATGATACTCTTGGCTGGCATAGTGGTGAAGAACTCCATTTTGCTCATAGATTTCATTCAGGAGGCCAGACAAAAGGGGCTTTCCGTGCAGGAGGCCATTGTGGAGAGTGTGCGCATCAGAACCAGGCCGATTCTCATGACAGCGGTGGGGACAAGCGTGGGCATGATACCCATTGCCATGGAGTGGGCCATCGGATTAGAGAGGCTTTCACCCCTCGCTATTGTGGCCATAGGCGGCTTGATGGTCTCCACCTTTCTGACATTGGTCTATGTGCCTGTGCTCTATAGCCTGTTTGATGATTTATATCAAAAGGTGAGGGGTAGGGTATAGTCAAAGACTCCATAGCTCTTTTTTCCCAGTCAGCATGGTTTGCCTCCAGTTTATGAATTTTTATTTATTCCTGCCCATCTTGCCAAAGAACAGGGGGTGATAATTCAATGTCTGGGCGATGAGCAGGACAGGGAGTTGTCATTGCGCCACGCGCCGAAGGCTTCGCCAGAGGACTCTGCCCGAATGGCGCTCGCGCCGAGGCGAGCGAAGCGAGGCAATCCCCCGGTGTTTTTTAGAGAGTATGCGGCTGATTAATAACATGTTTTTTTGTTTTTGGGGCGATGAGCAGCCGGCATTTGTTTCATGCCCCACATAACCGCCCTCCCTGGCGGAGATGTGGGGCAATGCGCATCCTGCCTGTCATTGCGAGCGAAGCGAA
>Ga0209162_1000095_pt1 | contig 88241 bp, 71 predicted proteins | sample YNPNPMetaG_FD_187121 | JGI IMG/M metagenome (GOLD analysis project Ga0209162, IMG submission 187121) | Anoxygenic and chlorotrophic microbial mat microbial communities from Yellowstone National Park, USA - YNP NP MetaG (SPAdes) (version 2) ...
TCATCGACATCACAGAATAAAACGAGTAAACTGTCCATTGAGGGTCTCCTGGGGTTTCAACTGTTGTTGTGGTAACAAAAGTTTACTCCCTTTTGGAGATCCTCTCCTTATCCCGAACTCACGTTAAATAACTATTCAAATTATACCATTACAATTTTGTAAGGCGACCTTACAAAATTGTAAGGTGTAATAAAGTGGTAAAATTTTTGTAACCACAAACGAACTTTTTCCATGTGAGGTGCTTATGAACGAAGCTGTCATCGTTGGAGCATCACGCACACCCATCGGCGCGTTGGGTGGCGCGTTGGCACGTGTCCGCCCGGATGACCTGGCGGCGCATGTACTTCAGGCAATTGTTGAGCGCACTGCGCTTGATCCGACCATTATTGATGAAGTGTATCTGGGCTGTGCCAACCAGGCAGGTGAAGACAATCGTAATATCGCCCGCATGGCGACCCTGCTGGCGGGTTTGCCAGTTGAGGTTGCCGCGGCGACGTTCAACCGCCTGTGTGCTTCAGGTATGACAGCAGTGACAATGGCGGCGCGCGCCATTCGCGCTGGCGACGGACAGGTCTATCTGGCAGGCGGGGTTGAGTCCATGTCACGCGCTCCTTACTCCCTTCCCAAAGCCGAACAACCTTTCGCCTTCGGCAACTTAACTGCCTGGGATACTGCGCTGGGCTGGCGCTACCCCAATCCGCGCATGAAAGCCCTCTATGGCACCGAACAGATGGGCGAAACCGCCGAGAACATTGCCGAGCTGACCCATATCAGCCGCGAAGAACAGGATGCATTTGCAGTGGAAAGCCACCGCCGTGCCGTTGCAGCACAGGAGGATGGGCGTTTCGATGAGGAAATTGTACCGATCCCTTTGCCAAAAAGCGAGCCAGTCAGCTGCGATGAACGACCGCGCCGCGATACCACGCTGGAAGCACTGGCAAAACTGCGCCCAGTCTTTCGCGAAGGCGGCAGTGTGACCGCTGGTAATTCCTCTGGCATGAATGACGGCGCCGCGGTATTGCTGGTGATGAGCGCGGAGCGCGCTCGCCAGATGGGTATGAAACCTATGGCGCGCATCGTTGCTTCAGCAGTCGCCGGCGTTGAGCCGCGCCTGATGGGTCTGGGACCCGTTCCCGCTGCGCGCAAGGTGCTGGCGCGCGCCGGGCTGACCATCGCCGACATCGGTCTGGCAGAAGTCAACGAAGCCTTCGCTGTGCAGGCGCTGGCAGTGATGCGCGAGCTTGGTCTCCCACACGAGCTGACCAATGTCAACGGCGGAGCGGTGGCGCTGGGACATCCGCTCGGTTGTTCAGGAGCGCGCATTCTGGTCACCCTGCTGCATGAGATGAAACGCCGAGCCGCAGATGCAAAGCGCCCCTTCTATGGGCTGGCGACATTGTGCGTTGGTGTCGGGCAGGGTGAAGCAATGATCGTCGAATGGATGGATTAGCGAATGAAAATTCTGGTCACCGGAGCAAGCGGTTTTATCGGCTCGGCGTTATGCCGGGCACTGGTCAATGCGGGACACCACGTGCGCGCCTTTCATCGCGCTTCCAGTTCGCTCAAACGACTCGGCGATCTTCCAGTAGAACATGCCATCGGTGATTTAACTCAACCCAATACGCTTTCCGCTGCAGTTGAGGGCATTGATGTTATCTTTCACACCGCTGCGCTGATGGGCACAGAGCGCGACCCGGGGCGGCTTTACAGTGTGACGGTCGAGGGCACACGTTCACTGCTCAAGACGGCACATCAGGCTGGCATTAAGCGCTTCATTCACACTTCCTCAGTGGCAGCACTGGGCGTGCCGGAAGAACCTCCATATCGCCAATCACCGCCCCGGCTGATGGACGAAAATCACACCTGGAACTTTAGTCCTCAGCGCTGGCGTTACGGATATGCCAAGTATCTGGCAGAACTGGAAGTACAACGTGCGGTCGCGCAAGGACTGGACGCGGTGATCGTCAATCCTACGATTGTCATCGGCGCGGGCGACATCTACCGCGCCACCAGCTCGTATATTGTCCAGGTCGCCCTGCAAAAGCTGCCCATATTGACCCGGGGCGGACTGAATACAGTGCATCTGGACGACGTGGTAGAAGGTCATCTGGCAGCGCTGGCATACGGCAAACGCGGCGAACGGTACATCCTGGGCGGTTTCAACATGACCATTGCTCACTTCATTCAAAAGATTGCGGAAGTCATTGGTGTTCAGCCACCCGCGGTGATCGTGCCGCCCGGATTGATCCGCGCCTTTGCCCGCCCAGCCGCCTGGCTTCAAGCTTTCCTCACCTTGCCCGTTGACCCCAGCGCTCTGAACCTGGCTGGCTACTACTTCTACGTCAGCACGCAAAAAGCCCACCAGGAACTGCACCTTGCCCAACCCCGTCCCATTGAAGATGCCATACTTCAGGCATACCACTGGTTTCAGGAAACGGGAGCGTTGCCGTCCACTCCATTCAGGCAGCCAAAAACAAAAAAGACCCCCCTGCCAGAACAGGGGGGCAGCAATGGAAAGCCAACACCCTAACCCATGACGGCACGACCGTATAACTGCTCACGGATTTGAATCACCTGACGACGCAACCGATCATCTCGCTCAATTAAATCAGCCACTTTATCACAGGCATACATCACCGTCGTATGATCACGCCCACCCAAAACCTCACCAATTTGTGGCAGGGAAATATTGCCGCTCTCGCGCAGCAAATACATCGCTACCTGACGGGGCAGTGCCACCTCACGCGAACGATCACGTCCGGTGATCTGGTCAATGGTTAAACCAAATGACCTTGCCACAGCCTCGACCACCTGACCAGGTCCAATCATTGTGCGTTGCGGCAACAGGTCTGCCAGCGCCGAATTAACCAGCTCCGGCGTCAACGCCTGTCCCGAAAGATCGGCAAATGCCACCACCCGGTTCAACGCGCCTTCCAATTCGCGAATATTGGATTGAATCAGGCGGGCGATTAACTCCAGAATGTGATTGGGCACCTCACGCCCGGCACGCTCGGCTTTGGAACGCAGGATGGCAATGCGCGTTTCTAAATCGGGCGGTTGAATATCTACAATCAGCCCCCATTCAAAGCGCGAACGCAGGCGTTCTTCAAGCGTGACCAGTGCTTTGGGCGGTCGGTCTGACGAAATGACAATTTGCTTATCCTGACCATGCAGGGTGTTAAAGGTGTGGAAAAACTCTTCTTGCGTTGATTCCTTACCGGCAATAAATTGAATATCGTCTATCATCAGGACATCAATCTGGCGATAACGCTCACGAAAAGCAGCGTTGGTGTGTTTTTGTATAGAATTGATAAAGTCATTGGTGAACTCTTCAGATGAAACATACAACACCCGCAAGCCGTTTTTATGCGTTACATTCGCAATTGCATGTAACAGGTGTGTCTTCCCCAAACCAACACCGCCGTACACAAACAAGGGATTGTACGCCCGTGCCGGATTTTCTGCCACAGCCATACAGGCGGCATGTGCCAGGCGGTTGCTGGCGCCCACCACAAACGTCTCAAAGGTATAGCGAGCATTGATGGTCGGGTTGGGCTTTAGCGGCGGTTCTTCCTCCGGAGGTTCATCTTCCTGCACACCATCTTCCGCATCATTGCCCTCAAAATCTTTGTGCCACACGATAAACCGCACCTGTTGCGGGCGTTCAAAAAATCCGCTCAAAATGCGCGAGACTGTGCTCGCCAGGCGATTTTCCAGCCAGTCACGGGCATACGCGTTGGGAACCCCAATGGTAAAGAGGTCATCCTTGTGAGACACCAACTCTGTGCTGCGCACCCAGGTGTCAAAAGCCGCTTTCGACATCTCCATCTGGAGCTGACCTAAAGTAGCCTGCCAAGCCTGTGTTGAGTTCATTGCACCTGCCGCCTTTCTTTACTGAAATTTCACCCTGCAAAAGCAACAGGGAAGCAAGCCCATTGTCCGTGACAATGAGATCAGGTGAAAGCTCAAATTCAAAAAGGCTTTTTTGAGCCTGATGGGTGAAGGAACAACAATCTGTTCCTGACAAAATGGATTCTAACAGAAAGCAGCCTCGCAAACAAGCCGCTAACCTTACGCCATCCTAAAAAAACCGCGAATTTTAAGCCTTCTAATGTTAAAGAACCTGTGGGAAATTTTTGCACTCAGGACGAGTATCAGAACAAATGTACCTGCCGTAAATGGCATCCGCTAACCAAAGGATACGCCATATATGGCGATTTACCTACTTTAAAGCCATAAACAGCTCTATTTAGCACAAACAACTCAAAGGTGCCTGAAGCGTTGATACGCCTTGTTCGGCAAGTGAGACGCGATTTTCTGTCCATCCTTTGAAAAAGGGTTCTTAAGATTATGAGATTCCCGCACTCTGGTGCACCGCAGCAGCGTCCGGCTCACTTTGCCGTATCCTTCTCTCTCAGCATGAGTCGGGCTGCCCTGCGCCCAATTTCCACCGCAAAATTGGTGCCGCGATCCCAAGGATATACCTGACTCATGCTGGCGAAATACAAACCGGGCAGGGGAGTGCGAATATCCGGAATATTACGCGAGTGGTTAATCAACGGCACTGGCTGCGCATAGGATGTACGGAAAAGCCAGCTTTTGCGCACCCAATCAGGGCAAAAATCTGGATTGAAGCGCGTTAGCGAGGGCAAAAAACGCTGTAACAGTTCCTCGTGTGTAAGCTGAAAATATTCATGCTCCGGCTCCAGATAGTCCCCCAGGTAGATGAGATGATCACCGCCATAATGATCAGCAGAGATAAAATTCGTATGCTCGACCAGCGCCAGGAAAGGAAAGCCGGCGCTTTTGGGCAAGTTGAACCAGTAGTACCCCTCACGCGAGAGCGGCTGTGTCAGCGACAGCACCATCACGACTGCGCCCATGCTCTTCAATTCCAACACGCCGCGCAGATACGTCTCCGGCAGGTCGGGCGCCAGCTTTGCCAGCAGCGCCGGTGAGGCAGTTACTAGACATTGATCCACTACACGCTCGTCCTGTACGGTGGTCAGCTTCAGTCCACCATCCGGGTTCTTGCGAATTTGAGACACCACACTGTTGAGATGAATGGTCACGCCCATTTCGCGCAAGCGCGCCGCAAACATCTCGGCAAACGCTTGAAACCCTCCCTCAAAAGTTCCCAGCCGAGTTGTGCGCACATGCAGACGCGCCCACAGCCACGCCATATTTACCTGTTGATAGTAACGTTCGCCAAACTTGCTCTGCAGCAGCGGCTGCCACTGCAAGGCATACACCCGTTCACCAAACCAGCGCCGCGTCCATGCTTCAGCAGTGACGCGCTCCAGCGGTTTCCACCACGGCGTAAAGCGCAGATACGCCCCCGCCAGCCCGTAGCGCAGTGCATCCAACAGCGGAAAATGCCGCAGGATAAACAACGGGATATTGGAAAAAATGGAATCAAACGGATAAAACTTCCCCTCCCAATAAACAACTGTATAGGGACGGAGAAACAGTACCCTGTCACGCCAGCCCAGCTCATTAATCAAACCCAATACATGCCGGTCGGTGGCAAACCAATGATGATAATATTGTTCGAGCGACCAGTCCCAATGTGGTTCTTTGAAGCCCGCAGCCAGCCCGCCAACCTGCGCCGCGCTCTCAAAAATCTCTACCTCATGCCCGGCGCGCCGCAAATCATAGGCAGCCGCCATACCGCCAAAACCTGCTCCGATGATGGCTATTTTCATTAAGCGTTCTCCCTATCTATCAGGATGAACCGTTTGCGGTTCCATCGGTGCACTGCGCAGACTGCCAATGCGCAACGGCTGGCGCAGATAATAATACACGCCAACCAGCGTGATTGGAAACCATAGCGCCACATGCAATACCAGCGTATAAGCCGCCGCCACCTCGCCCGGCACGCTGTACGCCTTCAGCAGGGCAATCCCCGGCGCGTCAAACGTTCCTACGTAACCGGGCGCAGAGGGCAAAGTGGTGGTCAGGTTAACAATCCCGTTCATCAGCATCAGCGCAAAAAAGCTGACCTCAAACGGAAATGCGTGCATCACAAACCAGTACTTGCCAGTCTCCAGAAGCCAGATCAGCGTGGTCGTCAGCAGGATCATCACCGCGTCCGCCGGCGAGCGCAGTGACTCCAGCCCGCTCAGAAAACGCAGCAAGACCCCGTTCACCTTTGAACGCAGGCGGGCAGGAACCCAACGTGCGGTCATCCACTGTAGAATTTGCTCAGCGCGTCGCGGGTACATTGCCGCCGCCAGAAAGACCCCCAGCGCGCCCAGAAAAGCTAGCGCCCCCCAGAGGGCAACCTCGCGGATACTGCCCACAAAACCCGAATCCCCCTGCAAACTCGCCAGCTCACCCAAGTTCAGGAAAACAAACCCCAGCATGACCACGCCATCGAAAATACGCTCCACAATGACTGTCGCCAGCGAAGCCGAAACCGGCACTCCGCGACGGTCTTTCAAGATGAAAGCACGTAGTAACTCACCTGCCCGTGCCGGGTAAATGTTATTGCCCATATAGCCGATGGTAACAATGGGGAACATCTCTTGCACCGGCACCTTTTGCAGCGGGCGCAGGAGATAGTGCCACCGCCAGGCGCGCACCCATACCCCGACAAAATAGACTGCAATGCCGGGCAACAGCCAGCCATACTCCGCCGCGCGCGCTGCCTCCCAGGCTTTTCCAACATTCAACCCGCGCAAGGCAAGGTATAGAAAACCCGCACTGATGACGATGCCCAGCCAGAATTGCCAGCGCTTCACGAGCCTGATTGTACCACTGATAAAGCCGCTTAAATACCGCCCCTGGCAAATGAATACTGGGGTAGGAATACCCTTACAGAGAAAGCATTTAAAGTCCGTACATTATCAGTGAGTAATCAGAATTTTTTAGACATCACATCCAGAATAGCCTGCTCAATAATTTCTAACCCACGCTCAATTTCTTCCCATTCAGCATTCAAAGGGGGAGCTATCCGAACTGTTCCACCAGAGTAAATGCTCCAGGTGAGAATTAGACCTAATTCCTGTGCGCGCCCGGCGATCGCTTTGGTCAGGTCAGCATGTTCAAATTCAAGCCCGATCATTAATCCTTTGCCGCGCACATCAATGATGACAGGATATTTTTTCTGCATTTCACGTAATCGGTTTTGAATTTGATTGCCCAAAATTTCTGCTCGTTCAACCAGCTTGTCGCGCTGGATGATTTTTAAGCTGGCTAACCCTGCTGCGCAGGAAACTGGATGACCTCCAAAGGTTGTCATATGTGAGAGAGGGGGATCAATAAGAACATCCATGACTTCTGGTTTGCTGATAAACCCACCTAAAGGCATACCGCCTCCAATTGCTTTTGCAACTACCAGAATATCTGGGACAACTTTCCAGTGCTCACAGGCAAAGAAACGACCAGTGCGCCCAAATCCGGTCTGAATTTCATCCAGTACCAGCATTGCCCCATGCTTGTTGCACAAAGCCCGGAGCCCGGGGAGGAAACCTTCTGATGGAACATGGATGCCACCTTCTCCTTGAATGGGTTCAATGATGACCATGCCAACTTCATCATTAATGGCTTGCTCGGCAGCTTCCAAGTCGTCAAATGGAATGAAGGTCACTCCAGGCAGAAGTGGCTCGAAGGGCTTTCGATACACTTCCCGCCAGGAAATAGAGAGCGATCCACAGGTTCGACCGTGAAATGCACCTTCAAAGGCAATGATTTTATACCTCCCTGTATACCGCCTCGCCAGCTTGATGGCACCCTCTATGGCTTCGGTGCCGCTATTGGTGAAGAAAATTTTATCCAACCCTTCAGGTGTTACTTTTGCTAGCTCGCGAGCCAGTTCAACCTGGACAGGGATCAAGAACTTGCCAAAGACATTGACGTGCAGTGATTGGTGCGCCTGTGCAACAATTGCCTCAACAACTTCTGGATGAGTGTGTCCGATATTATTAACTGCAATCCCCGAAGTGAAATCCAGATATTCCTTACCGCTCGCATCCCAAACTTTTGTCCCCTGCGCGTGTGTGAAAACCAACGACTTACCGAAAGGTGTGGTCTGCCCTACATAATAGCGGTCATCATCTTGATATTTTTGAATGGTTTCAGGATCATAAATCAGGTTACTCATAGCGACTTTCCTTTCTTGGTCGGTCATCATTTTTATATCATCTAGAACGAAGATTTATAGGAATACAAAGCAAGATGCGAAAGAGAAGACCTGATATACATCAGGAGACAATGCCCCCCATCATTTTTCCGATTTTTTGAATATCTGGATTTTCACCGGAAACTTCGCCGACAATCCTCCCTTCGTAAATAACAGCTATTCGGTCGCTTAATGCAAGTATCTCATCCAGTGAAGTCAAGTTTGTGCGCCATAATCCCATATCCCTTCTGAATTCATTTTTTAATCTTGTCGAATTTTACCAAATTTTTAAAAATAATTGTTGTATTATCACAGAAAGACGGAGATTTTTATACACAAAAAGTTTATTGAAGGGTACCAAAATCTACCTTGAGTGCATCTCTCCCACATGCGCCATAACTATCCGTCACTGTATCTTGTTTTCAAAAACAGAGCGATTTGGTAAGATTTGAGCGTTTTTTGATATAATTCGAGGCATGAAATATCACATCTGGACGGAAGGCTGTCAAATGAACGTTGCCGATTCGCAGCGTGTCGCTTCGGCGCTGGAACGCATCGGCTACCAGTCAACACGCCGGGTCGAAGAGGCGGACGTCATCGTTTTGAATACCTGTGTGGTGCGCCAATCGGCAGAGGATAAAGCCTATGGTCGCTTGTCTTCGCTCAAGCCGCTCAAACAGCGCCGACCCGAACTCGTGATCAATCTGATGGGCTGTCTGGTGGGCGTGCGCAACCACGATGCGCTGAAAAAACGCTTCCCATTTGTAGATGTGTTCTCGCCGCCTTCGGATCCTTCTCCATTGATCGAACACCTGTTACAACGCGAACGCCAACAACAGGCAGTGAATGAGACTCTTGCGCGTTTTGAGGCAATGGATTATGAGCTGGTGCTGCCGCTCGCCGAGCGCGGTAAACTGGTGGCGGCGTTTCTTCCCATCGTTTATGGCTGCTCGCACGCTTGCGCCTTCTGCATCATTCCTTACCGCCGCGGCGTGGAAAAAAGCCGCCCCCCCGAGGAGATCCTTGCCGAAGCGAACGCGCTGGTCGCGCAGGGCGTGAAGGAAATTACCCTGCTTGGTCAGATTGTGGACCGCTACGGCATGGATCAGAGCGGCTATCCCTCGCTGGCACAGTTGCTGCGCATGCTTCATAACATCGAAGGTCTGGAACGTATCCGCTTTCTGACCTCACATCCAAACTGGATGAACGATGAACTGCTGGACACCGTTGCTGAACTGCCCAAGGTGATGCCGCATATCGAGGTGCCCTCGCAGGCAGGCGATGACCAGATTCTGGCAGCCATGCGGCGTGGCTATACCGATGCCGACTATCGCCGCCTGATCGAACGCATCCGCAGCAAAATCCCCGGCGTCTCTATTGCCACTGACATCATTGTCGGCTTCCCCAACGAGAGCGAAGAACAATTCATGCACACCTACCGTCAGCTTGCCGACCTGAAGCTGGATGTGGCGCATCTAGCGCGTTACTCCGTCCGACCGGGCACGCTGGCAGCCCGGCAGATGGAAGACAACGTCCCTGAAGCGGAAAAGTGGCGCCGCTTCAGGATGCTGGAAGAATTGCAGGAAAGCATCGCCGCAAAGATCAACGCCCGCTATCTGGGACAAACTGTCAAAGTACTTTTTGAGGAAAAAAAGAAACAGCGCTGGCAGGGGCGCACTGAGACAAACAAACTGGTCTTTGTGGAAAGCGACGAAAACCTGCGCGGTCAGGTGCGCGAAGTGCAGATTATCTGGACGGGACCGTGGTCCATGCTGGGACAGCTTGCCAGGCAGTCAGCGCAAACGCCGTTGTTGCTAAAAACCCCTGCATCTGTCGGAGCGTAAGCATTCACCCAAACATACCCCCAAAAATACATGCAAGATACAAACCCCACGGGGCATTTGCGAAGACCAATTGAAAAGAGCCGTGATGTATGCTATAGTATAAGTGAAAGCACAATCTAAAAAGCGGCTTCGGGATTGCCGGAAAGGTCAAAGAATCCGGCCGCGCCATTTGGACGAGAGACCCGCCCATTCACCGGGCGGGTTTTTGATTAGAAAGAGAGGGGGCAGAAATGGCTGTAATGGAAGCGTCGAAAGCCCTAACCGTGTCTTCTCTGCAAATGGCGGAAGCCGCACTGGAACGCGTGTACATCGAAGAATACCTGCGCAGTAAAGGCTTGAGCTGGAGCACCATTCACAACCTTCCTGAAGAGCAGGCGAAAACCTTACTCAAGGAAGCTTCCATTTATGCTTCTTGCCGCCTGGCAGAGATTGAACAACGGGCGCGTTTTATTCATGAACTGCACGGTCAATTCAACTAGCGCACTTTGGCGGAAACGCAGGGGGAGGGTTTCTATTCCACCCGACGGATGACCACCAGTGCAATATCATCCTGGCGCTTGTAGTGACCTATGAACTGATGAACGTCCTCCAGCAAAGCCCGGTAAACTTCGCTGGCTGAGGCGCCAGTCATGGACAACGCCGCATCCAGCAGACGGTCTCCTCCATAAAATTCACCGTTCGAATTTTGCGCTTCTGTAATCCCATCGGTATAGAGAATCAACAAATCACCCGGCGACATGCGTACAATGCGCTGTTTCCAACGCGCTTGATCGGACACACCCAGCGCCATGCCGGTTGGACGCAGCGGTTCGACCGCTTCTTTGCGCCGCCAGTTAGAAATCAGAAAACCGGGCGGATGACCTGCGTTGGCAAAAACAAAGCGCCCGGTATGCGGTTCTAAGACGCCATACAGCGCTGTGACAAACATTCCGCCGCGCGTATCGGCAAGCAGACGGTTGCTTACCGCACTCAGACAAATCGCCGGCAGGGTAGGGAAACGCACTGCGTAGGTACGCACCAGCGATGACGAAAGCGCCATAAACAGTGCCGCACCCATGCCCTTATCCGTCACATCCGCCACCACCACCCCCAATTTCTTCTCGGTCAACGGGATGAAGTCATAAAAATCCCCGGAAATCTCATGCGCTGCCTCCAGACCGGCAGCAATTTCCCAGCCGGGAATGTTCGGCGATTCTTCAGGTAGAATATCCAGTTGAATCTTCCCCGCCATGTTCAGCTCGCGCGTCAACAAGCCTTCGTAGCGGCTCTGATTTGCTCTTTGTCCGAATGCCAGCATATCCTCTCCCAGCTCTTCTTCTTGATGATGAAAAACGGATGGGGACACGTCTGGTGTTTCATCAGACCGCAGGGGAAGCTGAAGAATTTGCAGAAGTGCAGCTTTGAATTCTTCTTCGGAAACATCGCGCGAGAAATAATACACCGGCAGCAACTCCAGCTCTTCCTGCACCTGGTCTTCTATTTCAGGGCGCAGCATAAGAATCACCTTGACCTTTGGACAATGGCTGTGAATACGTTTGGCAAGTTCTCGTCCAAATTCCAGCATTTGGCGCAAATCCACCAGAACAATATCCGGCTGCGCCATCTCACAAAGCTGGATTGCTTCCGTCGCGGACTGGGCTTCGCCGATGAGCTGGGTATTTTCCAGTGAAATCACCAGCGAGGATAAACCGAGCCGGTAAATCGCCTGATCCGAAGCCACTACAACTCGGGTGGAGGGCATAGAGACCATAGCGCTATTGTAATAGATTAATCCAGTTTGAAGGGAAGCTTTTTAGAGGTCTTTTACAGACTGCTCAATTGTTTCAACAGCTTATCCGCCAACGCCACGCCGTGATTAACATAACGGGCTTCACCCCTAGCATTGAGGATGATGGTCGAAGGGACACTGAGTATCCCCCACTGTCGCGCCAGCTCGGGCTGTTGCAAAACATCCACCTCCACGACTTGCAAGGACTCCCCCAACTGTTCTACAAGCTGCTGGATCACCGGACGTTGCAGGGTATGACACGGCGCGCAGGCGGGCGAGGCAAAGTACAGGATCAGCGGCGTACCGGGGCGGACACCCTCCAGTTGAAAGCGCCGCTGATGGATACGCAATAGAAAAATGCGGTTATACAGCCAGCAAGCCCCAAACCCCAAGCCAATCAAAATCAATGCCAGCAGAGCGCGCTCAAGAATTTCAGTGATCATCATCCAGCCTTGCTCCTTTCGGCTTCATGCCAGGAAAAGTACCCAGCGGAGGATGACGGTCAAAACCGGGTACACCCAGCCGGCTCAGCCAGTAATACACAAAGCACCCGACGCAAAAACCGCCAAAAACGTTCACACCTGCCAGCGCCGTCACCAGCCAGACCAATCCCCATCCCAATCCACTCACCCCGCCGAATAAAGCGATTGCCCCAGCCAGCATCACCACACCACCAAACCCCTGTGCGAAACGATGCGGCTGTGGATTATCCATCAACACTTCTGGCTTAACCCAACCCAGCGGTTTTAATAAACCCGAATAAACAAAGCCAAAACCGGGTCTTTTGAGCAGTGTTCCCAACAGCATCACCAGCGCCACCAGCAACGTCAACCAGGGCAAAACCAGTATAAACGCCGCAAGGTTCAGGAGGATAATGGTCAACTGATTGACTTTAAGCGCGGTATGATCAACTTTTTGGAGTGATTCTGTCATCGCCATTTTGTCACCTCGCAAACAGGTTTTATGAATCAACCCACAAAAAACAAAAAGGTGACAAACACCGGGCAACTGATAAAACAGATCGGCGTGCCACCTTTTTGTTATCGTTATCTTCGTTTTTCACAAAGCGGTGGCAGCCAAGCCCCGCTCCGCACACATGCAGTTATTCATTCTGACCATCCTTTGTAACACGATAGAATATGTAGAATTTACACTATTATAAAGAAAATCTCTTGAAAGTCAAGCGGGCAACACATATTTTTGTTTTTAGGATAAAATAATCAAAAGCTTGCCTAATCAGACAAACAAGCAAAAAACAAGGAGCTACATGACCTATCAGTATCCCATTGCTTTTCAAGAAGATAAAACCAGCCAGATCACCGGTACGCTCACACTCGATGAGCCGCTTTCCTACCCCCTCAACACACAGGAAAGCGGCTTTTGCCGCCAGGCACACATTCATCTGAATGATGGCGGCGAGCTGGATATCGTGCTTTACCACAACCCGGCAACCGCGGCGTTCATCTACCTCCGCACTGTCCCCGTCGACGCGCGCTTGCTGGAACTGCTCGGTCTGACCGATGAAGAAATCGCCGCCATCTCCACGATGACCCTGCCCGGACAGTTGTGCATGGGTTCTGCCCGTTCCCATCTCATCGAGCGCGCTGCCCGGATGATCTTTGCAGCCCCCGCCCTACGCCCAACCATCGTTAAGCGCCGCCAACACAATCTGGCGATTTTTCCCATTGCCCGCGAAGGATTGAAATATCAGATTGCCGAAGCAATTTTTGATAATTACGGCTATTACTGCGATGAGATTTTGCTGGATGCCCACCACGTCTTTGACAGCTCCGTACCGGTATACAAGCGCAAGGTAGAGCTGGGCATCTTCAAAGATAAAGACCTCGACCGGCAACAACATGAGAACATCACCGCCGCCTTTATCGCCGACAGCATTGCCAGCGGTCTTGTCATGAAAGAAGTCATCGCAAAAATCAAAGAGCGTTTCAATCGTATCGAGCAGATTGAGGTCATTGCGCCGCTGGCGACCATCCGCGGTTTATGCAGAATCGCACAGGCGGAATGCAGCCGCGATATTCGCGTGCGAGTGCACGTTTTTGAAACCTTGCTTAATGCCCTGCCCCCGGATTATTACTACTCCGCCCATTACAATATCCCCCAAATCCATATTCGTCCCGATCTGGAAACAGCCTATCGCCGCTGGTGGGGCAAGGACAGCGCCGGCAACGAAATTGCTGATACCGCATGCGCCGGCTATGGCTGGAGCGAGGTGTTTTACTCCCCTCGCAAACAGATTGAGATGATCAACTCGGAGCTCACCCAACGCCACAACATGACAATCACCGACATCCTGCGCCGCAACTTAAAGTCGGGGATTTTTCAGGAAAACTATGCTACGGTATCCCGGTAACAATTTCAGCCACCAGCGCCGGATGGTCAGAAGCAGGTGAGACCATATAACGCGCCGACTGTACTGTGAGCTGCGGCGAGACAAAGATGTAATCAATACGTTCCTGCGGATCAAACCCCCTAGCAGGTTGTGAACCAGCCAGCACCCACGCATCTGCCAGCAATTGCAGGGTTAGCGCGTATTGCTCTGTTGTCGGTTCAAAGTTGAAATCCCCCATCGCAATCACATTTTGCCAGCCCGCCAAACGCTCCAGCACCTGCCGCTGTTGAACGATTGGACCATCATTGCCCAAATGAGTTACCAGCACATGATATGGGATGCCAGCAATGACAACCTCCGCCTCAATTGCCGCCGTCTGCTCACCAACACTGTACATAAAAAACGTGCGCGGATTCTGGACAGGATAGCGCGAAAGCAAGGCAATGCCAAATGTCCCGGTCACCGTGCGCGGACCATAATAGGAATACATGTTCAGCCCTTCGGAAAAAGTGCGCACAATATCGGCATTGCCGCCGGAAAAACGCGCCACATCTGATTCCTGCAAACCCACCATATCCGGCTGCAATTCGCGCAGTACAGCAAGTTGTTCGTCATAAGCCCGACGTCCATCGGCAGAATACCCCTGCTGAACGTTATAGGTTACCACGCGCAGGATGCCATCTTCCGGCGGTGCTATGGGACGGGGCGAGGTCATCACTGCCGTGATCACTGCCGTCAGCAGAGCTGCCAACCCCAACGGAAAGATGACAATGCTCAACGCAGGTAACGTTCGCACCGATGGACGGTCTTTGACCCACAACAAGGGCAGCGTCATTCCCAGCCCTGCCAGCAGAAAGACCAACCAAAAACGGTCGCGAAACCACGGTCCAACAACCGGAATGTAGTCATACACGACGGTAAATGCCTGCGCAAAGACGACAACCAGCAAAAAAAGGCTGGAAAGCGCAAAACTACCACCCAACATCCCCGGCGAAATCTTGCGAGCACGCAGCTCGCGCGTCAACCAGAGAAAATTGAGCAGGACAACCGGCGATAACATAATCATCGCAAACAGTAGCAGCATCTGCCAGAAACCGGACGGCGGCTGATCCAATGGATAGGCGCTGATCTCCGCCGGAAAATTCACCTGACTCAGCCGAATTGCGCTGACACCTGCCAGCAGAAAAAGCGCATTCCAGACCAGCAACAATCGTTTAGGAAACTGCGCCAGCCAGCCGCCGCTGAGCGCCGCCAGATATAGCCCCAGCGCCGCCGCCAGAAAGAGCAGCACCAACCGGTAATCTGCCTCCACCCAGCGCGCCAGAACCGTCGGGCTGACAAAGGCAAAATACAATACCGCCAACACACCCATCAGTCCAATGCTGCAAACAACCGACTCGCCAAAGGAAGCCGGCAATCGTTCTGGCACAGACGAAATGTTCGGCGGCGTCCATTCCTGAAACACCAGCAAAGTCAACGTTAACACAGCAAGCGTCCAGCTCAAAATGGGATATACCAGCCCAGCCTCACTGCCGGCTGCCAGTGCACGCAGCAGGATGGAAAACGACAATCCAAGCGCCAAACCTCCACCCATCTCAAGCGCATCATGCTCCTCCCCTGTCAACAACAACGGCAGCAGGAGAAAGACACACCCAACCCCCGCCCCGCTCGCCAGCAGTCTGCCGCTCCCGCTCAAGCTAACCTCCAAAGCACGCAATAGCGCCGCTGCCCCGATCAGGATGGCAACGGCACGCCGCGATAGCCCGCGCCGCACTGCTAACAACACCAGCGGGGAAAAGAACAGCACCACCGCAGCGATTTCCGACGGGATGCTTGTCCCCAGCAAGCCAAACGCATAAATGCTCTCGATGAAATCCGAAACAAGCTGGAAAAAGAGCAGAAAAACCAGTCCCTGTAATAAGACCGCTTTCCAGGCGCCTTTGCCGATGTGCTGTGCATTTTCCATTCCATCGCCTCCGTTAACGACTCAAGACCGATCCATCCTCAAACCCTTTGATGGACACTCACTCGCCCCTTACGGTGCAGACTATGCACCTTCTTTGGGATGACGCAAATCAAAGATGATGTAATCACCGCTTTTGTCATAGACCGGATAATGGTTTTCCAGAAACGATTTCAGTTTGGGCTGGCTGTCATATTCCTGAAAACGGGTGACAACAAAAAAATCCATCTCGGCAGTCTGTTCTCGGAAGAGTTTTTCAATATCCACTTCCACCCCGCTCAACTCGCGCACGGTTATATCAGCGGAGGAGAGCCAGCTTGTCGTCGGTTTCCAGCCAAAATACGCCAGCCGGTAGCCGTAATCTTCGGTGATGCCCACCACACGGCTATCCCGTCCCAGTTTCTCGCCTAATTGCGCCCAAAACTGCGCCTCGCCGCGCCAGTCCTCACGCTTGAGCGTCACCCGCGCATCCCAGGCATTCACCACCGCCACCGCCAATAAAACCGCAGCGACCAGCGGATAAAGCAGCGAGTGCCGCCCCTTGATATTCGCAAACACAATCTGTGCCGCCGCGCCCAGCCCCAGCCCTACCAGCGGAATCATCGGCAATTGATAATAATCATGGGTCGAAATGTGATAAGCAAAGGTCAACCCGTAAACAAAGTAACCTGTCCATGCACCCAGCACCAACGCCCGGTGCGCCGGCTGACGGATGGTGAAACTGGCAAGGAAAGCTGCCAAAAACCATTCAAAAACCAGCGTGCTGGCGATCATTCCTTTCCAGCGCAAATAGAACACCGGATCAAGCCAGAGCTTTGGAAAGAATCGATAACTGAACTGGCTCTCCAGCGCGCCGCTGATATACACGCCGTACACATGATACAACGCAAACGGCAGGACGCTCAAACCCGCCAACAGCCAGACTTGCCCATCACGCAAAGCGCGCCACAAGCCGCGGTCGGTCAGGATCAACCCCGCCCAAGCAGGAGCAATGAAGAACAGCGCCGTTGCCTTGCAAAGAATTGCCAGTCCACTCAGCAAGCCGGCAACCACCGTCCAGCGCCAGGTCGGCGTGCGATGCCAGCGCACCATCCCCCACCAGGCAAACACAATCAGCGCCGTCATCAACGGATCGGGCTGAAAAGCGCGGCTGGCAATGATGCCATAGGGCAGCAGCAGAGCGTACAGAACGGCGATCACTGCCCCATCCAGCCCGTTGATCTGCCGCGCCAACAGGAACAACCCCACTCCACCCAGCATCCAGAACAGGATGGCATACACCCGCGCCACCCATAGGATTTCATTTCCCGCCAGACGATAGGTAGTTGCCGCCAGCCACTCCATGAAAGGCGGTTCAATCAGCCCTTCGGCTTTCCACATTTGGACTGCCAGCTCTCGCTGCCACTGAGGGGCATCGCTTAAGTGCTGGTAATACATGCCGCGCGCAATGATTGCCGAATGAAGCTGACGGGTGGCATGAAAATCCAGCGGCAGGTCGGTCAGATCATACAGGCGCACCGCCAGCCCCAGTCCAAAGATCATCAGCAACATCAACACGATAGCAAAGCGGCGGCGCGCCAGAAAAGAGGAGGGCAGAAGCAATGTTGAATTTGTCATATTCACGATATTGTGTATTATACTCTTTCGCAGAAATCAACCTCATGATCGCTTCTCCGTTGAACCGCCGTAAACTGGAGGTGACCTATGAAAGCGATGATCCTAAAGCAACTCACCGATTTGACCCAAAACCCGAATCCGCTAGAGCTGGCAGATTTGCCCGTACCGCAGCCGGCTGATCACGAAGTGCTGCTCAAGGTACTGGCATGTGGCGTCTGTCACACCGAACTGGACGAAATCGAAGGACGCACCCCGCCGCCGAAACTGCCGGTGATTCTGGGACATCAGGTTGTCGGGCGGGTAGAAGCCTGCGGCAACGCTGTTCGCCGCTGGCGCGGCGGCGAGCGCGTCGGCGTGGCATGGATTTTCTCCGCCTGCGGAAACTGCGCATTCTGCCACAGCGGACAAGAAAATCTCTGTCCGCACTTCCGCGCCACCGGGCGCGATGCTAACGGCGGCTATGCCGAATACATGACTGCGCCGGAGGATTTTGTTTACCCCATCCCGGAGAATTTTTCGGATGCCGAAGCTGCCCCGCTGCTCTGCGCCGGCGCCATCGGTTACCGCTCTCTGCGACTGAGCGGGTTGCAGGATAGGCAGCGGCTGGGATTGACCGGCTTTGGCGCCTCGGCGCATCTGGTGCTGAAAATGGTGCGTCATCGCTTCCCCAACAGTCCCGTGTATGTCTTTGCCCGCAGTCCGCATGAACGTCAGTTTGCGCTGGAACTGGGCGCAGTCTGGGCAGGTGATACCGAAGAGACCGTCCCTGAAAAGCTGGATGCCATTATAGATACCACGCCAGTCTGGAAACCCATCGTTGAAGCCTTGCGTAACCTTGCACCGGGCGGACGGCTGGTTATCAATGCCATTCGCAAAGAGACGCTGGATCAACAGGCACTGTTGGAGCTGGACTATCCAACACACCTCTGGCTGGAAAAAGAGATCAAAAGCGTTGCCAATGTCGCCCGCCAGGACGTGAGCGAGTTTCTCCAACTGGCAGCCGAGATTCCCATTCAGCCGGAGGTGGAGCTGTTTCGTCTGGAAGAAGCCAACCGCGCTCTACTTGAACTGAAACAGCGCAAGATTCGCGGCGCTAAAGTGCTGATGATCGGGGAATAAAAAAGCGGGTTTGTGCAACCCGCCTAAAAACTTAAATTTTTAGTGCCTACACCACCCGATAGAGCAGCGCTTCGCCGCGCAGCAGACGCAACAAGTTGGAATAATCCTCACTGCGGTCGGGCAGCGCGTTGGGATCAATGCTGCCGGAGGCGGTGTGCGGCGTCAGTACAATATTGGCTTCCGGCTGGCGTGCCAATTCCAGCAGAGGATTATCCTGCCGGATGGGTTCCCAGGCGAAGGTATCCGTTGCCACGCCGCCCAGGTAGCCCTCAGCCAGCGCATCGCGCACATCTGCTTCATTAAAGATACCACTAGCACCGCAGCTTACCAGAAAAGCCCCTTTCTTCATTTTCCGGATAAACGAGCGGTTGACACAGCCAGCCGTCTCCGGCTCATACGGCAACAGCATGGCAACAAAATCACTCCGTCCCAACAACTCATCCAGTCCGGCATACTGAATATTGAGGTCAGCTTCGGCAAAGTCAGCAAGGCGGTTACGTTTGTTGTACAGTACGGTGCAATGAAAGCCTTTCAGGCGGCGCGCCAGCTCAATGCCAATCTCGCCAAAACCGACGATACCGACCGTTTTTTGGTTGAGTGTGCTGATTTCCCGTCTCCCAGTGAAATTAATGGCGAAGGTATCCTCATCGCATTGTTTTGGCTCCAGACCCCAATCACGGTCAAGCATGATGACATGCATGGATTCGCGCAGGCGCTTTGCCAGCGCCAGCATTTGCAGCATCATGTGTTCCGCCACCATACCTGTCATCCGCACCGGATAGTAACAAACTGGAATGCCGGCTTTCTTTGCCGCTTCCAGGTCAATATCGTACACCTGCGAACCCAACCGCTGGATCAGACGCAGGTCTTTGCCGGCGGCGATGATGTCAGCATCTATCACATCGCTGCGTTCGGTAATGAGAAACTGTTTACCGGGCAAATGGCTGATTATGGTTTGCTTATCTGCATCCCGCAGCATGGTAATCTCAAACTCCGGCGGCGCAGCTTGCAAAGCCGATTGCTGATGCCGCTCGCCGCGGTGTGTAAGGAACAAGGTCGCATACTTTGTCATCGTTCTGTCTCCTATCTCAAAAGGTTAACCACTCGTCTGTACCGTTTTGCCAGCCATCATCAGCCCTACCTGCTCAACCAGCGCCGGGTCTGGCGGAACTTCACCCATAAAGCGCCCCTCAAACATGACCAGGATGCGATCGCTAAGAGCAAAAATTTCCTCTAAATCGGCAGAAATGAGCAGGATAGCCGCTCCAGCATCCCGCTCAACCAGAATCTGCTGACGGACAAATTCAGTTGCGCCAATATCAATCCCGCGTGTTGGCTGATTGACCAGCAGGAAGCGCGGCTGGCGGTCCAATTCGCGCGCCACCACCACCTTTTGTTGATTACCGCCGGAAAGATGAGCAATTTCTTCCTCAATATCCCCTACCCGAATACTGAACTTGCTGACCTGTGAGCGGGTGTATTCGCGAATGGTATCAAACTGTAAAAAGCCTCTTCTGGCAAAAGGCTCATCTCGATAGGTCTTAAGCACAAAGTTTTCCGCCACCGAAAACGGCAGGATTAACCCCATCTTCTGGCGGTCTTCGGGGATATGCGCCATGCCCAGACGATTGAGGCGTTGCAAATCGCGCTTGGTGATTAATTGACCATCCAGGCGCATCTCGTCAAAGTCGCTCTCGATCAATCCAGCCAGCGCCAGCGCCAGCTCGGTCTGACCGTTGCCGGAGACACCTGCAATGCCCAGAACTTCCCGTTCTCGCACTTCAAACGAAACGCCCCGAACCACCTCCAACCCGCGTGCATCCTTCACCCGCAAGTTGCGCACCGAAAAGATCACCTTGCCCGGCTCCGTCTTGGCTTTTTTCAATTCCATCAACACTTCGCGTCCGACCATCATGCGCGCCAGTTCGCGGGGATTGGTGTCGCGCGTGTTGACCGTGCCAACCACCCTGCCATCACGCAGAACGGTTACACGGTCGCTGACCTGCATGACCTCTTCCAACTTATGAGTGATAAAGATAATCGTCAATCCGCGATTCGCCAGATCGCGCAGGAATTTGAGCAAATGTTCGCTTTCTTGAGGGGTCAACACAGCAGTCGGCTCATCCAGAATGAGCAAATCTGCGCCGTGATACAACGCCTTGAGGATTTCTACCCGCTGCTGCTCGCCTACGGAAAGGTCTTGAACAACTTTTGACGGATCAACATCCAGCCCAAACTCATCGCTCATGGTACGGATACGCTGATGAACTTTATCCATGTCGTTCAGGACTTTCCAGGGTTGATACTGCCCCAGCACAACATTCTCGGCGACGGTCAGCGTTGGCACCAGCATAAAGTGCTGGTGAACCATGCCAATGCGGTTTTCGATGGCGTCTTTGGTACTGTGAATGTCCAGCTTTTTGCCTTTGAAATATATGGTGCCGGAGTCGGGCTTATACAGCCCGTACAGGATGCTCATGAGAACCGTCTTGCCGGCGCCATTTTCACCCAGAAGACAGTGGATTTCGCCGGGACGCACTTCCAGCGTAATATTGCGGTTTGCCTGCACCCCGCCGGGGAAGCTTTTGCAGATGTTTTCCATGCGAACCAGATAATCTTCCATAACCACTTGCTCCTATGGATAAGGAACACCAAGGGCACGCGGCGCACGCGCACGCCTCGTCAGACTAATCAAGACCAAAAGCGTTGCTAGATATGGCAACGCCTGAAGGAATTGATAGGGAATTACAACCTCGGGCATTGCCTGTAGACGAAGCTGTAAGGCATAAAACGATCCAAACAACAATGAAGCGCCAAATGCACCCCAAGGAGACCAGGAACCAAAGACAACCACTGCCAGAGCAATAAACCCGCGTCCGGTGACGATGCCCTCAACAAACTGATCGCTATACGCCAGGGTTAGGGATGCACCCCCCAGCGCTGCCAGAACTGTCCCAATCAAGACACCCACATAACGGGTAGCCGGAACGTTAATTCCTGTCGTGTCCGCCGCCTTTGGATGTTCACCTACCGAACGAAGCGAAAGTCCAAACGCCGTGCGGTACAGAACAAACGATGCGATAAGCGTCAGAAGAAGTGTGCCATAGACAACGATGTTATGGCGGAACAGCACCTCGCCGAAGAATGGTATGTTGCTCAGAACAGGCAAATCCAAAGGACGGAAAGGCTGCAGGCTTAATACCTTGCCGCTTTGGGAATAAATTGTGCGGTAGAGGAAAGCACTCAACCCCATGCCAATCATATTGAACGCCGCCCCGACAACGATTTGATTGGCTTTAACCGAAACAGTAAATATGGCAAAGATTAGCCCACTTAAGAGACCACTCAACAACGCCGCCAGCAACCCCAGCACAAGACTGCCCGTTTCATAGGCGACTGAGTAGCCAGCAAAGGCGCCAATCAGCATGATCCCTTCCAAACCGATGTTCAGCACCCCCGAACGCTCGGTGAACACTTCGCCAACTGCGGCATAAATGATTGGGGTTGCCATCCTCCAGGTGGCAGCGAGCATACTTTGCAAAAAAAGAAGCGCCGGCATTAATTCCATATCCGCTCCTATTCCTCTTTTTCTCTCACAACAGCACGGTAAGCACCCGTCGCAACCACAGACAGAATCACCAAACCCTGGATCGCAAACACCAAAACCGAAGGTACTTTAGCGCTCAATTGCATCACCTCCGCACCAGAACGCAACGCACCGAATAGAATCCCGGAGAAGATCACCCCCAAGGGATTGTTGCCAACCAGAAGCGAAACGGCAATGCCATCAAACCCATAGCCCGGTGAAATCAATTGATACAGGCGATAAGAGATACCAGCGACCTCCACAGCACCGCCCAAACCAGCCGCCCCGCCACTGATTGCCATCGCCAGCAGAATATTTGAGCGCACATTAATGCTGGCATAGCGGGCAGCATCCGGGTTAAAACCCACCGCACGAATTGCAAAACCAACACTCGTTTTGAAAACCAAAATATACAATACAATACAAAAGACAATTGCCAGGATAAAACCAATATGCAGACGGGTTGGGGGCAAAAAGCGCGGCAGCCAGGCGCTCTCGCTAATCTTCGGCGTTTGGGCAAACAGCCCTTTGGTCTCAATCATCGGACCTGTGACCAGATAGCCCGTAATGTAGACAGCAATATAGTTCAGCATGATGGTCGTTACCACTTCGCTTGCCCCAAAGCGGTTCTTTAAGTACGCCGCCAGCATACCCCACAACGCCCCCCCTGCCATGCCCACAACCAGCACCAACGGCATCAGGATCACACCGGGTAGATTTCCCAGATAGATGCCCACTACAGTCGCCAGTACCGCGCCGACATAAAATTGTCCCTCTGCACCGATGTTCCAGATACTGCAGCGGAAAGCCACCGCCAGACCAGCTCCAATAAAGATCAGCGGGGTTGCCTTGACCAACACTTCTGTAACGGCAACACGATCCTTGAATGCCCCTTGCCACATCGCCTGATATGCCGCGATCGGGTCATACCCGGATAGCAACAGGATGACCGCCCCAATCAAGAGCGAAATTGGGATGGCTATTAGCGGCGTCCAAACGCTGCGGAGTTGTTTCCCAAGCCTTGCCCGAAATCCAACCCAATCCATGTTTTTTGTTGATCCTTTCGGTTCGTGGCGTAATTTTCCTTATTATCCCAAAGAAATGCGTTGCTGGCAAATACTTGCCAACAACGCATTTTTCAACGTATCAAACGTACACCTGCATAAGAGGGTTTACTTCGACATGGTCTTAATTTCACCAGCTTTAATCTTCTCGGCAACGCCTTCCACCTCTTTGCGCAGGTCGGCGGGTACCGGGTTGGCGGCGCCGTCATTGTAGGTGATCCACATGACCTTGTCATGCTTCAGACCAAATTCGATATTGCTGGTGGGTTTGAACGTGCCGGCTTTCACTTCAGCCGCTATCTCTACCAGACCTTCACCATAGTTGAGAATGTAGTTGGCAAGAATATTCTTCGGCGCTTTGCTGGTATTGTCGCCAAACATACCGAAGCCCCAAACGTTCTTTTCCACCATCGCTTGATAGACGCCATTATTGGCGAAGTCCGCATTCCCGACCAGGAAATCCGCCCCGCCGTCTACATAGCTGATGGCGGCTTCTTTCGCCGCAGCCGCATCGGTCCAGTTCCCCAAATAGGTGTACTTCACCGGAAAGTCAGGGTTGACCGAATGCGCACCCAGAATGAAACCGTCCCAAGCCTTAGCAATAGACGGGATTTCCATACCGCCAATCAAACCAGCACCCTTGCCCATCTTGGCGGCAATGTAGCCAAACAGATAGCACGGCTGGCTGGAGTCGGCGTTCAGACCAATCAGGTTGGGGATGGCAGGATCGTAGAAGCGGCTGCTGGAGAGGAAGAAAAATGTATTGGGATACTGAGGAGCAACCGCTTTGGCAGCATCGGTGAACTCATTGCCGTGTCCAAGAATGAAAGTGTAGCCCTGGTCGGCAAAATCGCGGAAAGCTTTTTCGAACGCCGCTGGAGCCATTTCCACTTCCACGTAACCAATCTCTGCGCCAAGCTCAGATTCCATGCGCTTCAGCGCTTCGTAAGCAGTCTGGTTCCAGCCGCCGTCATTGACTGGACCTGGCGCAAGCAAACCGGCTTTGAACTTGACAGGCTGTTCGGGGGCTTTGGTTGGCTCAGCAGGCTGTTCGGGGGCTTTGGTTGGCTCAGGGGGCGGGGTAGCCGCCGGAGCGCAAGCCGCTAGCAGGGCAAAGACGGTCAAAAAAACAAACAGGGGGAACAACAGGCGCTTCATCATTAAATCTCCTTTCTTTACTTTACTTAACAGAGTAAAACAACTCGGGTTTTAGACGCAACAGGGAATGTATAGATAACTATCGCCTCAGCTTTTTCCTCCTTTTCAGAAAAGGCAAGGACCTCTCTGCGCGATTTCGTTGGGTAACTTTCGGTAAAGAGCGCAGTTTTGTCAAGCAAAACCACTTTTTTAAGTATAGCTTAACACATGCAAAGTATAATACTATCCTTGCTGGTGGTCAAGTGACACTTTTGAAGAGGATGTTGAAAAACAAAACACACTCCCTATATATGGCGGTAAAATAGCCTGTTTTGCGTATAGATATGCGCCAAATATGACTTTTTCAACACACTCACTTTTGAAGGATATTGAAAAAGACACTGTCTTTTCCTTAAGGGAGCTCGCTTTAGACATTTGCCAATATCCTCAAGAAAGCCCAACAAATTAACATTAAGCACTCGACCGACAGAAATATTTACACAACCTTTACGGGTGATTAACTCCACATTGATGCCTTGTTAAGTTTATGATGGCAGTATGATAAGCAATGTGTCATCTATGCATGAAAAGCGCCTGAACGTCAATTAGAATTTGATTGAAAGTGTTGAAAAGTGATATTTGGTGTTTTTACAAGAAGCAAACCGTTCTGCCAATATATAAAATCCTCTTCTGCTGTGCTTGTTTTATCTGCAAAACAGGTGTATGATTTATTTTGTTATGGGTATTAATATGCCCAAACCCCAATTCGACATGAGAGGAGAAGAGTTTATGAACAAACATCTATCTTATTTGCTTTTGGCTGTTCTTGTTGTTGCCACGTTGGTTATGGCTGCCTGTCAGCCGGCGCCAACACCAGAACCCACGAAGCCACCGGAGCCAACTGCAGCACCGACCAAAGCGCCAGAACCCACCAAGCCACCAGAGCCAACCACACCGCCTGCACCCGAGCTGGGCACACCGGAAAATCCGCTGATCATGGCGCTCGCCCCCTCCGCCAATACGCAGGAACTGATGGCAGGTGGTGAAGCCATTGCCGCCAAGCTGACCGAGCTGACCGGTTATACCATTAAAACCATCGTCCCGACCAACTATGCTGCTCTAGTGGAAGCAATGGGCTCCGGCAATGCACACATTGGCTGGTTGCCGACTGTGCCTTACATTGTAGCCTATGAGAAGGGCTATGCCACTGTTGGTCTGGTAACGCTGCGCAATAACGCTGACCACTATGCCTTTGAAATCATCGTCAACGCCGAATGGAAAGACAAAGACGGTAAACCTTTCACAATCTACTATGATCCTGCTACCGGCAAGAACACTGCCGATGCTGCCACTGCTTTGGCGCAATTTGCCGGCAAACGCCCTTGCTACACCGATCCGTTGTCCTCCTCTGGCTATCTGGTACCGGCTGGCTTCCTGGCTGCCAACAATATCAAGACTCTGCCGGGCGCCTGGGTACAGGGTCACCCCACTGTTGTCAAATCCATCTATTTGAGCCCCAAAGGTGAAATTTGTGACTTTGGTACGGTCTATGTGGATGCCCGTACGGCAGTCACCAAAGATTTTCCGGATGTCAACGATAAAGTCCTGGTCGCCTGGGTCTCCGATCCCATTATTCCCAACGACACTGTTTCGTTCATTGCCAGCATGGACCCAGCGATGAAACAGAAGCTGGTAGACGCTCTGCTGGAACTCGCCTCGACCGAAGATGGTCTGACCCTGCTCAAGAACGGCGGTTATAGCGTCGGCGGTCTGAAAGCAGTGGATGACTCCTTCTACGACGAATACCGCGTCTATCTGGAGTCCATCAATTTCGACATCAACTCCTACAAGTAATCTTTGATCAGTACAGAGGGAGGGCACAGATTGCCCTCCCTTTTTTATCCCCTCACAGGTGTGCATACATGCTTCGGATTCAAAACCTTACCAAAATCTATCCTAATGGTACAAAGGCGCTGACCGATGTCAGCTTCAATGTGCAGGATGGGGAATTTCTGGTGGTGATCGGTCTCTCTGGTTCAGGAAAATCTACCCTCTTGCGTTGCATTAACCGCCTGATCGAACCAACCAGAGGCAAAATTTTTTGGGACGATATGGATATTACTGCTGCCTCACCGGCAGAGCTGCGCCGCATCCGTCGCCAAATTGGTATGGTCTTTCAGCAATTCAATCTGGTCAAACGATCCAGCGTAATGACCAATGTCCTTTCGGGGCGTCTGGGATATACCAACCCATGGCTCTCGCTGCTCGGAATCTGGTCTGCTGCCGATAAGCAACGCGCTCTCGAAGCGTTAGAACGCGTTGGCATTGCTGACAAAGCCGGTAACCGTGCCGATTCGCTCTCTGGTGGACAGCAACAGCGCGTGGGTATTGCACGCGCCCTGATGCAGGAGCCGCGCCTGATTCTGGCAGATGAGCCGGTTGCCAGCCTGGACCCGGTTTTGTCGCACTCGATCTTGCAGTATCTGGAGCAATTGAATAAAGACGGCAAGACCATCATCTGCAGTCTGCATTTTTTGGACTTGGTTCACCGCTACGCCACGCGTGTCATCGCACTAAAAGACGGCTATAAGGTTTTTGAAGGTCTGCCATCAGAAATTGACCGGGTTAAGTTTAAGGAAATCTATGGCGAAGAAGCGCAGGAAGTGCGTGCAACCACGCTGTGAGGGACGCATGACCGAAAAACCAAATCGCTCTTCCTCCAACCACTTGCCTGCCGGGAACACTGCAGAGAGCCGCTCTGGCTCTCCGATTCTTTCTGCTATCCTTTCGGCGCTAATGCCTGGCGCCGGTCAGTTCTACGCTGGTCAACGCTATCGTGGTGTTGCCATGCTGATTGCTATGCTGGTGATTACCGGGATGGTTTTCTGGTACGGGAATCCGATCTGGTATCTTTCTCCCATTGCGGTCTGGTTGTGGAACATCTGGGATGCCATCAGCCTGACCAAACGCGGCAAGGGGCGCACCTTGCTTTTGCCTGTATTGTTCAGCTTGATCGCCGCCTATAGCATTGGCTGGCAGTTAATTGGGATCAACTTCAGTGCCGCCAGCGCCGACCGCGCCATGGCTGTGCTGCGTCCCATGCTGCGTCCTGATCTGTTTGAAACTCGCAAAGAGTTGAACCAGATGTGGACATATGTCTCCGTTCCCTGTTCGGCTACAGAAACACCCCCGCCCGCGCGGCGTGAGGTGGATGGCAAAGTTGCTTTTGCCACGCCGGATTGCGCTGGTCCTGGTGGAACGCTGATCGTTTCCGTTTCGGGCATGTGGCCCAACGCTGATACCATTGTCTGGTGGGAAACGGCGATCGGCGACGATAAGCCGCTCGGCGGTAACGAAAACGCTCCGCTCATCGTCCGTACCGATGAAACCGGTTCATTAACCACCGCCATTCGCGTCCCCAGCACAGTGCTGATCGCCCAGCCCGACCCCACTTTGATGCTCCAGCACAAGGTGTATTTTGACCAGTACCGCCCTATCGGCGGTTTTCAACTTTCCACCAATGGGCGCTATGTCCTGCAAGGTATGATTGAAACCGTCACCATGGCGCTCATGGCAACAACCTTAGCCGTCCTGCTGGCGGTGCCGATCAGTTTTCTGGCAGCCCGCAATCTGATGGGCGGCAACCCAATCACCTTTGGAATTTACGTTATCGTCCGCACCATTCTGAACATTGTCCGATCCATTGAGTCACTCATCATCGCCATCGTTTTCGTTATCATTGTTGGGTTGGGTCCATTTGCAGGTATGCTGGCGATTGCCGTCCATTCGGTGGCAGCACTGGCAAAGTTGTATTCGGAAGTCATCGAGGGCATTGACCCTGGTCCAATCGAGGCAATCCGCGCTACTGGTGCTAATTGGCTGCAGGTAGTACGCTACGGCGTCATTCCTCAGATTGTGCCTCCCTTTACCGCTTTCACGATCTACCGCTGGGATATTAACGTACGTTCGTCTACCATTGTCGGTTTTGTGGGCGGCGGTGGGATCGGTTGGTATCTGGTGCAATGGATTCAAATTAACGAAATGCGCGCAGTGAGCGCCGCTTTTATTGCCATTGCGATTGTCGTGGTCACGCTGGATTACATCAGCGCCAGAGTGCGGGAAAGGCTGGTGTAGCCATGAGAAGCGACCTCTCCCACCTCAAACGGCTAGTTCTGAATGCGTTGGGGATTGGAGTCTTGATCTCTCTGTATTCGGTCTCTGTCCGCTATACGCAGATGGATTTCAAACGGCTGGTGCGGGACGCTTACAAAGCGCGCAATTTCGTCATGGACATCATCTCCCCCGATGTTCTCACCCGCGATACTGAAATAACCACCATCGAAACATCGCTGCCCATTCCATGCGGTTCGGCGCCTGAGGCAACCCTGCCGAATTCCGGGGCACGCCTGGTGCCCAGCGTTCCTTGCGCTGCGCCAAAGGAAAAATTCACGCTTGAAGGCTTTGAGCTGGCGCCAAATGCCGAAATCGTCCTGCGCTGGCGTTTTCCGGATAACCGTACCCTGACCATTGCACGCACGAAAACGGATACTGAGGGTCACTTCTCGGTGACGGTAGAAGCCAAACAAATCGCCGCTTCGATTAACAACGTTGCCAGCCGTATTGAGGTTGATACCGAAATTCCAGTTGGCGGTTTGAAACCCAGTCAGGCGCTCAAAGACGTCACCGAAGCCATGTTCGTCACCATTTTCATGGCGTTAATTTCCACCACCATTGCCACTGTGGTTTCAGCGCCGCTCAGTTTTCTGGCAGCCCGCAATATCACCAAACGCGGACCGCTCGGCACCTTCATTTACTACCTTACCCGCTCGTTTTTCAATATCACCCGCTCCTATGAGCCGTTGGTGATGGCGACTGTTTTTGCCTTCTGGCTTGGCTTTGGGCCTTTCGCTGGAACGTTGGCGCTGACGGTGGTCACCATTGCCAGTCTGGGTAAACTCTTCTCAGAAGCAGTTGAAAATATTGATACGGGTCCTATTGAAGCGGTACAAGCCACCGGTGCCAATCGTCTGCAAACGGTGATCTATGCCGTTATTCCGCAGATCATCCCAGACTTCGTTTCTTTCATCGTTTACCATTGGGATATCAATGTACGCATCTCCACCATCATTGGATTTGTGGGCGGCGGCGGAATCGGCTATTACCTGAGCGAGCAAATCAACTCAATGGTCGGCTACCATAAAGCTGGCACGGCGATCTGGGCAATTGTGCTGGTCGTTTGGGTTCTAGACTTTCTAAGCGCCGAAGTGCGCAAACGGCTGACCTGATGAAAGTAACTGCGAAGGCAATGCCGAAACCGTGTCTTGACGTTTCGGCTCGAGCGCGGTATATTTTAAGCACCAAGGCAATTTGCCCTCGTAGCTCAATTGGATAGAGCGTCTGCTTGCGGAGCAAAAGGTTGCGTGTTCGAGTCACGCCGGGGGCACTGCAAAGCGGGTTGTCAACAGCCTGCTTTTTTGTTTTCCCTTCAGCAACACTTTACCGTCAAGGCAGAGGAACAGGATGACCGCTTCACAAATCTGCCAAAATTTATGGGATTGGCATGTTAGAAAATTGGTTGCTGTAGCAGCCGCTCTCATATCCCCATTCTTTGCCGATCAACTCTCCCGTTGAACCACCAGCAGGGTGATATCATCGAACTGGGAAGCGCCGGCGCAAAAGCTTTCTACATCCCCCAGCAATGCCTGTTGAATATCTCCAGCTTTCTCCCCTGTATGAGCATACGCCGTCATCTTTAACCGCTCCAGTCCATAGAATTCCCCCTGCGGATTTTGCGCATCCAGCATCCCATCGGTGTAACATACCAGCGAATGTCCCACCTCCAGCGTCACCCTTCCCTCATCCCATGCGGTATCTTCATAAATTCCCAAAGGGATGCCGGTGCGGTTCAAAAAGGCTGCAAAAACGGGCTGCTCACAGGATAAAACCATTGGCGGGTTATGCCCGGCGTTGGCATATACCAGCTCGCCTGTAGTCGTATCAAGTACAGCGACAAAAGCAGTGACAAACTGCTCTGACGAGGTGTCCGACAGAATACGCCGGTTAGTTGCCCTTAAGGTTTCCTGTGGAGTTTTTGCGTCGAGGAGATACGTGCGCAACAGGGTGCGTGTCAATGCCATGAACAGCGCTGCTCCCATCCCCTTATCCGCTACATCGGCAATCAATAATCCCAGTTGCCCTGCAGGAAGGGAAATAACATCATAAAAATCACCCGAAGCCTGCTGTGCAGGTTTGAGAACAGCATTGATTTGCCAGCCGGCAAACCCGGGCAACACGGCGGGCAAAAAGGATTGTTGGATTTGCCCCGCCAGATTCAATTCTTGCAGTGTCCGCTGATAAGCCAGCGTCTGCTCGTACGCCTTCGAACGTGCTTGAGCGGAAGCAATGGTCGCCGCCAGTGTTTGCAGGGCAACCAGCAAACGTTCCACCTCGCCAGACCGGTGCGGATGCCAGCGACTCAGCGCCAGATAAATTCCACCGATTACCTGCTGCGAACCCGTCTCAAGGATCGGCAGCAGCGCCCAGCCGCTCTCATCTTCCGAAACCTGCCAGGGTGGAAGATCATTGGTAGAAAACACCCGGCTCTCGGCATGAGTCTCCAGCCATCGCCAGGCTGCTTGAGGCGCGCCGCGATAGTCTTCTTTGTGGCAGAGTAGAACCTGATCGGGAAAAAGACGGATTTCCATTGAAGTATGGGCAAACATGGAAGGAACATGTCTTTCAAGCAAGGCAGGCAGGTTCGGCTGATCTGGCGGTGTCAGCAACAAATCCCGCCCAAGCTGTTCCAGCCGCACAAACTGCTCACGCTGCTGGCGGTTGCTTTCCGAGACCCGGCTCATGCGGTTGAGAATGAATGCCGCCACCAGCAGCCCCATCAGGTACATTGCAAAGGCGGGTAAACCAACAAAGGCATCTATCCCCGCCGCCAAAATTGCCGCCGGAAGCGCCAGCCCGGGCAGGAACAAAGTGTACAGCGCGAATTGCGTCCACCTTTTGCGAAAGACTTGTTCGCGGGGTTCAAACTTCTGTTGCAGATACAACATCCCGCTCAGAAACAGCAGCCACAGCAGGCGACTGGCAAAAAACTGCACCCCCAAAGCGATCGCTGCCGCAAACACCTCACCCTCTGTAAGACCGGGCATCGGGATCACCCCGCCCAGCATCCGGTACGCCGCCATCCCCAACCACACACAAACGGTCAAACCTGCCAGATTGATCATCAGATTTCTCAGGCGATTCAGACGAAGCGGCAGAGACTTCACCAGCACCAGCTCACCCCCCAGGCTGAACAAAGCCATTACAATCCCTACCCACATCATAACCGGACCAACCATTAACACCCCTGCCCAGAGCATTTGCTCATCCAGCGTGCCGGACATATCCGAAAAGTGCCCTTTTCCAACCTCGGAAATGACAAAATACGGCAGGCGGGCAAACAACAAAATGACGGTCACCAGGATAATGATCGCCGGCAAATTCGCAAAAAGCAAAGTGACATCGCTGACAGATATCAGCCAGACAAAACCGACAAGCACCAGAGGGACGCAGAACAAAACACCGGCTGCATCCAGAACAAACTGCCACTGACGCAAGGGTGGCTGCTCATTCAGCGCGGGAAAAAACCAACATAACAGCCGGCGAAACGGCTGAAGCAGATACATAAAGGGAGTATATCACAAATATGACTCTCTCTATCTGTTTTTGTTCGAGGTGCTTTCGCACAGCGGCAGGAACTCATTCAATTGACGAGACAGCTTTTTGGCTGGTACAGAATAAATCCCATCACCAATCCCCTACTGAATACTGACCTCCCACAAATGAACGTGGGTCGGTGCGGGTTCGTTCAAGTTGAACACATCTAGCCACACCTGCATCACCCCAGGCGTTTCATCGAATTGCAGCTCCAACCAGCGCGGCGTTGGATGAGCAGGCGCTTCCTGCCGGGTTTTGAGCAGCGTCCTGCCAGCCGTATCGCGCAGTTCCACTACAAGGCGGGTCGGCTCGCCGCCAATTCGCGCCGCAATTCCCCGAATCGTGCGCGCCTGTTTGAAGATGATCTGCACCTGCAAGGGGTTGGCTTCCATGGTGCGCACAAGTGTATTCGGGCTGCCATCGAAAATCATCTCAATCGCTCCGGCATCCAGATAGGAATATCTGACCTGCACCGTCTGACCATCTATCATCACCTGTGCCTCGCGCAGCACCTGGCGCGCTCTGCGCTCGGCTTCTAAAATCTCATCTATACGATCTACATAGCGCAAACGAACAAAGTAAAACCCCGGCTGACCGTTCGGATAAGGCAAAATTCGTTCGATGCGAATATCGGTGAACTTCCCGCTCTTCAGCACCTTTTCATATTCCTCTGGGATCATGATGAACAGCATTTTTTCATCTAACTGCTTTTTCTGGTCAAAATACCCCTCGATACTGCCAATAGTGAACGGCAGCGGATCCTCGAAAAAGAAGCGCGCAATCGTATCGGTGCCGTTTGCCCACGAGGGCGAAAGGATGATGCGAGTTTGCGGCTTCTCGCGCAGGATAGAACGAATCTCGCCAAATACCTGCCGCGCTCCCCATTGCATCCCATACAAGCCATAGTTGCTATGCCACAGCGCGCCGTTTGCCAGTGCATCGGTCAGCATCCACACGTTAAAACCAGCCATCACAAGAAATAAAGACCATGCTGCAAAGCGCGGCGGCACACGCCGTCCCAGCCATTCCAGCGCCTCAGTCAGCGCCAGCGCGGTCAGGATGACCACCGGAATCACCAGCGGCAACAGGCGCGTGATGCCCACCCCCACCAGAGCCGCTCCAGACGGCGCCGCCAGCAGCGCCAGCAACACCGCCCGGTACTCCCAGCGCCGCACCCGCCACAGCCCTAGCCCAATCCCAGCCAGCGCAAACGGCAACGAGGTGCGCAGCAACTGCCCATAACCCAGCATTCTGTGGCGCGGCAGTTCATCTCCCTGTTCCAGAAACCAGTAGAACGGATCAAACCCGCGCCCATAATAAGTCAGAAACAGGCGCACCTTTTCAACCAAAGGAATTTGCGCCACCCAGTAAGAATTGAGCTGGGTCAGATGTTCCAGGTTTGCCTGTGGATGCTGAATTTGAAAACGCACCTGCGGCAGCACCAGCATCAGCGCCAACGCTAACGCTTTTAAGATCGTGGAACGCTGAGCAACATGGCAACGAAAATCTGAAAAGAACAATAGAAAAGCTGTCAGCGGCACTACCAGCCGCATGGGCGAATAGCTGTAAAACGCCAATGCCGCCATGATCACCGCCAAATTCAGCGCGCGGGACTTTCCGCTGCGGTAGCGCAAATAAAAATACAGGAAAGCCGCGTAGAAGCTGGCCGCAATGGCAGTCTCAAACGCTGTGCGGGAATGCAAAAACCAAGTCGGCGTGATGGAAAGCAGCAGAATCCCCACCCAGGCATGGCGCACCTTAAATACCTCTCGCAGCGTCAAACCCACCGCAAGCGCCGCCAGCAGGCTCACCAGCGCCGAAACCCCGCGCGTGACCCAGATGGACTTGCCAAAGAGCAAATAGGGCAGTACCTGCAAATACACCGAAACACTCAGATTGTATTGATAAGCATTGAAAAAATAGGTCGGCAGCAACACCTTGTCTGCTCCATGCCAGCCATCCCGCACCAGGTCTGCTGCCAAAACAGTTTGCACGGCTTCATCGGTGAAGAAATAAATCGGGAATTCAGGCAGGGCAATCAGACGGGTGAGCAGATAAACCAGCAGCGCCAGCCAAAGCAGCCACATCTCAATATTCCAACGTCCCAGGCGGGCACGCATCCCATTTAGCCAACGCAGCCGCTTGCCGCTTTCGCTGTTCTGCGGCGAAACTGCCCCGATCCACACCCGGCGTTCCCCGACGGTTTCCCCCCGCTCATTCTGCTGGCGTAAGTCAATTCGCAGCGGCGCATCAGGCGCTCCATTCACCTGAAGACGCAGCCGCGCCCGACCGACCTGAATTTCATCAAGCTGTGATTTGCTTACAGAGTGAGGATTTCGCTGAGCAGGTCGCACACCCTTATTTTACCCCTTCATTCTCCTGCTCATTCGTTCACTCTGGAGATGCCCTCGCTGTTGTCATACTTTACAGGGATTGTCCTGGCATTGTGGCGGGCAGACCGCTCCCTGGCGCTCAATCTGCGGGCTTTATCCGCATACATCGCCTCATCTGCCCGCTTGAAGAGATCCGCCAGCATATCCACATGTTCAGCAGAAGCGGTGCCCAGCGACATAGACAAAGTCACCTTTCCATCCAGAATGCTCATTTGCGGCAGCATCTCACACAGCCGCCCAACAACTTTTTCGGCAGCCGCCTGATCGGTAAAGGGCAGCAGTATTGCAAACTCGTCCCCGCCCACTCGGGCAATCACATCCCGGTCGCGGCAGGCATGGCGCAATCCCTGCGCTGCCTGGCGCAGCAGCTCATCTCCCGCCAAATGCCCATACCTATCGTTGGTCTGTTTCATGTTATCTATATCGCACATCACCAGACTGATGGGCAGGTTGTGCTGCTTGATCACCTGTTCAAGCTGCTCTTCAAAATAACGGCGGTTATATAAACCGGTGAGGGCGTCATGTGTGCTCTGATAGCGCAGCTCGCCTTCCAGCTGCTTCAGGCGGGTCACATCACGGCATACCATCAACATCCCCGAAAGCTGACCATGCGCCTCATACCAGGGCGTCAGGGTACAAAGCAGGATACGTTTCTCTCCCTGTACTGTGCGGATCGGAAGTTCACGGGTGATACTAGCGCCGCGCCCACAGCGCAGCACCTCTGTCACCAACTGGTTCAACTCGCGCGTTGAAGTGAAATCTTTCATGTCACAGCTCAACAGTACACCCGGCGACACGCCAAACAGCGCCTCAGCCGCCGGGTTAGCAAAGACAAACTGACCGCTCAGACTGACCAGCAGGGTACCCTCGCCCTGCCCTTCCAGCAAAGCCCGCAAGCGTTCTTCGCTGCGCCGTAAGGCTTCTTCAGCCTGCTTGGTCTCAGTAATATCCAGCAAAACCCCGCGCCAGACGGTGCTTTGAAAATGCGGGTCCCATCCCAACGCAGCAACATCCCGCACCCAGATCACCCGCCCGTCCTTGCGGATGATGCGATATTCCATCTGGAACGGCTCGCCGGTGCGGTTGGTGCGCTCATGTTCCGCCAGCACCCGTTCTCGATCCTGCGGGTGAATAACCCGCTCCCACAAATCGGGAATGCTGCGCCATTCTTCCGCCGTATAACCGGTCAGTTGTTCGATATACGGGCTGGAGTAGATATTGCTGCTATGTGCGTCCACCCGGTCGGCATAGACAACTGCCGAGACCTGCTCCACCAACAGGCGGTACTGCTCTTCGGCAATGCGTTGGAGCGCTTCTGCAGCCCGCTGTTCGGTGATATCCAGAATGGAGACCACCACGCGCGCCATCGAATCTTCATACCCTGGCACGACCGACCAGCGCAACTGAAACTCGATGCGCTTGCCATCCAGCCGGTAATTAACGCCTGTTGACTCAAACTCGTCTGCGCCGTCCCAGATTGCCAGCAGTTCCTCGCGAACGATCTGCATCCCCTCGCTGCCCAAAATATGCACAATGTTGCCGAGCAGTTGTTCTTTGCTCCTTGCCCGGTACAGCTCAAGCGTTGCCCGGTTGACATCCAGCACCCTTAACTGCGAAGCACAGCGCCAGACAAAATCCGGATGCTGCGTAAGGTAAGCCTCCAAATCCTGCACTCCTTCCGCACGCAATTTCTCAAGGCGGGTTTTGATGCCGGAAAAATCTTCCTCCCATAACGAGATGGGCGAATTCTCGAACAAATAACGATAGCGCGCTTCGCTCTCGAGCAGAGCCTGTTGTGTCTGATCGCGGGCGGTCAATGCCCGATGCACCAGGAAGTAAATCAATAGCCCGCTGCTAACTGCAAAGACCATCACCAAAGGAACGTTCGCTTGCCAAAAGCGGCTGACTTCAGGCAGCTTCTGTTTCACCAAAATATAAGCGCCAGCAAGCCAGACTGCAAATACCAGCACGTAAACGAAGGTTATCATCAATGCCAGACGAACAGAAGATAAGCGCACCTTGTTTCGGCCCCTCTTTTCTTGAAACCCCGTAAGTACCAGGTTACTGAAACACTTTCCTTTATCATAATACCAGCATGAACGGATGACAAGTATTTATTACAAAACCACAACCTTACAAAAGAGTAAGGAAAAAAATAACTAAAACCGCCCGTTACACGGGCGGCAAACAATCGTTGGTGGTTTCAGGCAACAAAGGCTCGTAAACAGAACGAGTCAGTCCCCCGGTTAAACAAAACTCACTTGCGCTCTGAACGCAGGCTGGTCAGGCTCATCATGGCAAAGACTAAGCTTACCAGAATGACTGCAACATAAACGACATTTGCCATCTCACACCTCCTGCACATCCGCCAATAGCTAAGACAAACCTCTCGTCTTTTAGGTTTAAACCCCAATTCATCAAGAACGATGCCTCTTATCCTTTTACAATATAACGCAAAACTTTACCAAAAGTTCCAAACAAATTTGTCAAGACAACTTTCAAATTTGACAGCACTGACGAAGATTGATCCCGCCGGGCTTCTCATTCTCGCAACCATAAAAAGCTTTTTACAAAAACAGGCTTATTGGTTAAGAATCGGGGTAAAATCAATCCAACGTTAACGGTAATCAATTCTTGAATTAACTTTATGGAGAATACATGCCCACAGAAAATGAAATCATGCAGGCGCTCAGCCGGGTCATTGATCCTGAACTGGGGCGCAATCTGGTCGAATTAAATATGATTCGCGAGCTGAAAGTGCAGGATGGCCGCGTCAGCTTTGTGCTGGCTTTAACCATTCCCACCTGTCCATTGCGCGACCAGCTTGCCCGTCAGGCGGAGCAGGCGGTCTCTGCTTTGCCGGGCGTAAAGAGCGTTGAAATCATCTTTGGGGAAATGACACCCGAAGAACGTCAGGCGGTGCTGGGGCGCAGTCAGCCTGCCATGCCCAAACTCAACCCGTTCAACCGTGTTGAACGGCTGATTGCCGTGATGAGCGGTAAAGGCGGGGTGGGCAAATCATCCGTCACCGCGCTGCTGGCGGTTGCGCTGAACCGGCGCGGCAAAAAAGTCGGCATCCTGGATGCCGACATCACCGGACCCAGCATCCCCAAACTTTTTGGTCTGCCCCCCGGCGGCTTGCGCGGCAGCGAGCAAGGTATTCTGCCTGCCGTCACTGCCGGCGGTATCCGCGTTGTCTCAACAAATTTGTTGTTGCAAGCTGAAGACACTGCCGTCATCTGGCGCGGACCTCTGATCAGTTCCGCCATTCAGCAATTCTGGAGAGACGTGCTCTGGGGCAAGCTGGATATGCTGCTCGTGGATTTGCCGCCGGGAACTTCAGACGCCGCTCTGACGGTCGTGCAGAGTCTGCCGATCAACGGTGTCATTCTGGTCACCACGCCGCAGGAACTGGCAACCATGGTTGTGCGCAAAGCGGCGCACCTGCTTGAGCAGGTCCATATCCCGGTAGTGGGTGTGGTCGAAAATATGAGCTATTTTCGCTGTCCCGAATGCGGCAGCAGTCATGACCTGTTCGGACCCAGCCACCTGAGCGAGATCACCGCTGCCTTTGCCAGCCCGCCCGCGGTAGTGCGTCTGCCGTTGCTGCCCTCGCTGGCAACGCTGGGCGACGCCGGACAGATTGAGCAGGCAGAAATCGGCGGGCTGGACGCGCTGGTGGAAATTCTGACCGAACCGAAATAAACACACAGCTTCATGGACACTGCGCAGGCTTTTGAAACCTGCACAGTGTTTCTTTATTCTTCCTGCCCGGCTGCCTGTTTCAACTCATAACGGCGCTGGCGATAGTAGAGAATTGCGCCATCGCTGGGCAAAATCTTCTCGCCGCTCTTTTTGAGGACGCTCTTTTTCGGAAGCTGATCGCTGACGATGCGCCGGTCTTGATTGGCGATGACAATGCTGCCCAGTTTACCCACCAGATTGAACAACTCCTGCAGCAGCGGAAGGCGCACCATGCGCTGATAATACCGCCCATACATCAGCGTATTTTCCTCATCCACCGGCACGAAAGCAATAAAAACCCGCACGTCATCGGAAATCCAGTTATGCCAAAGATTGCCAAAACGAAATTGCAGGAAAGGATGGCGCTGCGGTTCAGGCAAATCCTCTGCGCGCCGTGCCGGCCTACCGTCATCCAAACGGTTATACACCCACAGGCTGAAGCCGTCCTCACCATCCGGGCGTACCAGCGGACCATCCACCACCACCCGACCGCCACGCCCGATGGTGCTGGCATGGACAAACGGCAGATGAGCCACATCCAACTGATTTTCCGCCATGCGTGAGTAATGCACAGGCCAATGCTGGCGAAAGCTGATATAGCTGAAATCCTCGCCAATCGACTCAAAAAAACGCGGCGGGGCAGGAGTCTGTTCTGCCTCACCCCAGAAAATAAAAATCAAATCATGCGTCTCATACGTCGGGTAAACCCGAGAGCGCAGTGCGTGCGGGATGACTGCGGCTGTGCCAAGCGCCGGTACACGCCGGCATTGTCCGCTGGGATCAAACTCAAAACCGTGAAAAGGGCAAGCCAAATGCTCCCCCCTCACCTTTCCCTTGTGCAGCGGCGCGCCGAGATGCGGACAGATATCGGACATGCATACTACCTGCCCATCCACCGTACGCCAGAACACCAGCTTCTCCCCCATGCGGGTCACACCTACCGGTCTGCCAGCTTTAACCTCTTTGGATTCAAGCACAGCATACCATTGATTGCGAATCATGATCGTTCTCCTCCGATACTGGTAGATTCAGGTTCAGTATAGCCAATTTCAGCAGGCTGTCAATTATATGTACCCCAAAGCTGGTTTCCTGTATCAAAAATTGGCTTTGTCAGCTAACGCGCGCTGTATAATACGATTAAAAAAGGAATTACCCATGCCAGCTATTCTCCTTTCCTGCCCGAATTGCGGCGCTCAACTTACCATCCCGGATACAGTGCAGCGCTTTGCTTGCGAGCAGTGCGGCACCCCGCTGCGCCTTGAGCGCAGCGGCGGGATCACCTATTTGGCTGAGGATACAGAAACGGCGCAGGAAATGGCAAGCCGCGTGCGGCAGACAGAAATTGCTCGTTTACGCAAGGAACTGGAACGCGAGATTCAGTTTCAAATGCTGGATGTTCCCGCCTATCAATTGTTGCGCTATGATTTTGTCAAAATAGGCGTCATCAAAGGCTGGGAGGTACCCTTCAGCCGCGGTCAGGAACGGCTGGAAACGGTTTTCCGTAATCTGACGCTGGAACAACTACAAAAGCTGATTGACCTGTACAGCGTCAACCCGCAAAGCCCCACCGCCGCCTGGCTGAAACGGGTTAAAGCTCTGCGCGAAAAGCTCAGGGAACTGGAACGGGAATAAAAAGACGCCTCAAGGGTTTTGAAAACCTGTGAGGCGTCTTATACCTTTTTAGTTTACTAGTTTACGGTCGCAACAACGGGATGCGCCCCGGGTCGGTGGGTAAAAACTCACCGCTGCCGGGTTCGGCAACAATTTCGCCGTTTTGCAGGACGGGATGCCCGCGCTGGAAGGTCATTTCAGGCCAGCCCAGCACCGTTACACCCTCATACAGCGTATAGCCGACATTGCTATGCTGGTTCTCGGCGCGGATGGTAAATTCGCGGCGCGGGTCAAACACCACAAGGTCGGCGTCTGCGCCAACCGCAATGGTGCCTTTGCGCGGATAGAAGCCAAAGATGCGCGCCGGGTTTTCACTCAATACCTGCACCAGCCGCACCAGACTGATCTTGCCGCCATTCACCCCACCCTGATAGGTCATCGGCAGCAACGTTTCAATCTGCGGCGAACCAAACCCCTGTTCCAGAAAATTGCCGTTGACATCCTTCGCTTTTGGCGCGTGGTCAGAAGCTACCACTTGCAGCGTACCATCGCGCAGCGCCACCCAGAGCGCATCCTGATCCTCTTGCTTGCGGATAGGCGGACCGATCTTCGCCAGCGCGCCGCGCGTTTCCAGGATGTCCTGCGTCAGGTTGAGGTACTGCGGACAAGTCTCAGCATATACCGGCAGACGGCGTTCATGGGCAAGGCGTATTGCCCGCAGGGCGCGCTCCGAAGTCACATGGGGAATGTACAGCGGGCAGCGGGCAACCTCCGCCAGACAAACCGAACGATAAATTGCCTCTTCCTCAAAAGCCGCCGGACGCGAGGCGTTAAAGTACTTTGCCGAAGCATTGGGCCCCTTGAGGTATTTATCCTCAAGATAATCAATCCCGCCGCCATTCTCGGCATGAACCATCGCCATCCCGCCGTTCTCCGCCAGGATGTCCATCGCTTTGATGAGCTGATAATCATCGGTGTACCAGCCTTGCTTGAGATAGGTGAGGAAAAACTTGTATGTCCGTACACCCAGCTTCATCACCTCGCGAATTTCCGGCACCTGAATTGGCGCATCGAACATCCCGCCATGCAATCCAAAATCCAGCCGCGAGCGCCGCGATGCATCTTCAAGCATCTTGCTTACCTGTTCCAGCAGACTCTCGCCCTTGCGCGCATAGGCAAAATGGATCAATGTGGTCGTACCGCCATAAGCCGCCACGCGCGAACAGGCTTCCACATCATCCAGATAAACCGGATGGACATGCACGTCTATCACGCCGGGCAGCAGGTACTTTCCACTAATATCAATGACCTGCTTACAGCCCTCGGCAGAAAGATTGCGTCCAACTTCAGCAATCTTTCCCCCACGCACGCCGACATCCGCAGCCTGCATTCCATGACCGGTGACGACCACGCCGCCGGTAAAGAGAAGATCAAACGGTTTTTCCATAAATTACGCCATCGGCTCCTTTTGCTTCAAGCTTTCTAAAGCCGCTAAAACCTTCTCCGGTGTGATCGGCAGGGACTTCATACGTACGCCAATCGCATTGGAAACGGCATTTGCCACCGCCGGCGCCGCCGGGGTAAGGGAAGGCTCACCAACGCCCTTGGCGCCAAACGGACCGACGCCTGTGCCGGATTCGAGTATGATGACTTTCATCTTTGGTACATCCACCGCCGTTGGAATCAAATACTCTGACAACGTCGGCGTCTGAATGCGCCCCTCCTTGACAATACAGTCTTCCATCAGCGCATAGCCGATGCCCTGTGCTGCGCCGCCCTCAATCTGCCCTTTCACTGCCGCAGGGTTGACTGCCCGCCCGACATCATGGCAGGCAACGCACTTCAGGATGGTCACTTCGCCGGTCTCGGTGTCCACTGCTACTTCCACTGCCATTGCGCCGAAGGTGAAATCGGGCCAGATGTCACCCTGTACATTTTCAGGATCAATCGGTGAAGTGAACGGGGCGCGGAAGATTGCCAGATTGGAAAGGTGAATCCCCTCCGAAGCGCACTTTGCCAGCAGCTCGGGCAGCGGGATGAAGTGCTCCGGGTTATTTTTGACGAATACTTTGCTATCCGCCATATCCAGATTGGCAGGGTCTTCCTCAAGGTCTTTGGAAGCGCGATCCAGCAGCACTTTGCGCAAATTACTGGCAGCCTGATAGACTGCATTGCCTGACATATACAACTGGCGGGTTGCCGTTGTGGTGCCTGCCAGCGGGGTCAGCGCCGAATCGGTATGATAAATCTGGACTTTATCTAAGGGGACTCCCAGCAGTTCGCTGGCGATCTGGCAGACTGCCGAAACCTGCCCGCCGCCCAGGTCGGGAATGCCGGAGCGGATAACCACCGTACCGTCCAGCTCCAGCCCCACCCAAGCCTGGGAAGTATCATGCAAGTACATCATACGCCCATAGCTCTGCATGTACGAAGCAAACCCCTGTCCCACTTTGATATGTCCATGATCGGGGGTTTTCTCGCCCAGCGCTTCCAGCGCGCGCGAGGCAGTCTCTTCCAGCCAGGCAGCAGTCTTGATTTGCTGATTGACGCCCCAGTCGCCGGTCTTCAGATAGTTGCGGCAACGAAACTCAAACGGGTCCATGCCCAGTTTTTGGGCAATATCATCCATCTGGCATTCGGCAGCAAAGATCGCCTGCGGTGCACCAAAACCGCGGAAAGCGCTGGTAAACACTTGATTGGTTGCCACTGCATAGGCGTCAACAGATAAATTATCCACCCGGTAGGGACCAGTTGCTACGCCGACGCTGTAAAGCAAAACGTACGGACTAAGGTAAACATAGGCACCCGAATCGGCGACGAGCTTAATCTCTGCGGCGGTAATCCTGCCATCCCGAGTGACGCCAGTGCGGTGGGTGATGATATACGGGTGACGTTTGGCATGTGCCATGATGGATTCTTCGCGCGTGTAGGTCAGCTTGACCGGGCGGCGGGTTGCCAGCGCCAGCAATCCAATGAAAATCTCAACCGTGATGTCCTCTTTACCGCCAAAGCCGCCGCCAATCATCGTCCCCTGAATATGCACTTTATTGTGCGGTAAGCCCAATGCCAAGGCAATGCTGCGGAAATGCTCTACCACCTGCGTGCAGACCCGGATATTCACCACACCGCGGTCATCCACCCAGGCAACACCTGATTCGGGTTCCAGATAGGCATGGTCAACGAACTGGACGGTAAACGTATTCTCTACAATCAGGTCAGCCGCCTCAAAACCAGCCTGCACATTGCCACGCCGCACCTTGTACTTGCTGACAATATTGTCTGGCGGGGTGACAATCGGAGCGCCAGGCTTCATAGCTTCCAGCGGGTCAAAAACCGCCGGCAGGGGTTCATATTCGACTTCAATCAATTTCAAAGCTTTTTCGGCGATTTCCAGCGTCTCAGCCGCCACCAGCGCAATCGGATCGCCAACAAAGCGCACCACATCCTTCGCCAGCACATGTGCATCTGAACCAGCGCGGCGCTTCTGTCCGGTCTGCCCGGGAATATCGGTCACCAGCACTGCCTGCGGTAACTCGGCATGGGTGATGACACAAGCCACGCCCGGCAGGGCGCGCGCCTTGCTGACATCCAGCCGTTTTATCCGCGCCGAAGGCACAGTGCTGCGAAACACTTTGGCATACAGCATACCGGGCAGACTGAAATCATCCGCATATACAGTAGCCCCCACCGACTTGCCCAGCGCGTCCACGCGGCGCAAAGGTTTGCCCACCACGCGCAGCTCGGGCAGGTTCACAGGCGGTAAGGGTTTGGCTTTGTACCTCATTTTTGTCCTCCTTCCGCCAGCCGCTCGGCGGCAATTTGAATTGCCTCTACAATCGCACCATAGCCGGTGCAGCGGCACAGATTACCGGAAATCGCCTCGCGGATTTCCTCTTCCGTCGGGTGCGGGTTTTCATCCAGCAATGCCTTGGCTGACATCACCATGCCCGGCGTGCAGAAACCACACTGCGCCGCGCCGGTATCGGCAAAAGCCTCCTGAATGGGATGCGGGGTGCTCGTTGTCCCCAACCCGGAGACAGTGAGGATCTCGCCGCCATCTGCCTGCCATGCCAGCACCAGACAACTGTTGACCGCTTTGCCGTTCAAAATGACCGTACAGGCACCGCAATCGCCTTTCTCACACCCGTTTTTGACATCCGTATAGTGCAGGTACTCGCGCAGAGCGCGCAGCAGGGTGATATTGGGCGGCAGCGCCACCTGATGTTTGCGTCCGTTTACCGTCAGCGTAATCACTTTTGGTTCCATCTCTCACTCCTTCCAACCAGCTCGTTCAGCCGCCTGCGCCAACATGCGGCGGGTAAGCACCGCGGACATGCGCCGGCGGTACTCCGCCGAAGCGCGCACATCGGAAATTGGCGAAACCGCCTGCGCCGCCAGCGCCGCCGCTTCCTCAAACACATCCCGCGACAACACCTTGCCGATCAAAAACTGCTCGGCGTTCTTCGCCCGGATGGGGCGGGGTGCCACCGAACCCAGCGCAATACGCGCTTTCCGGCAGACGTCTTTTTCAACTTCCAATACCACCGCCACACTGACCACCGAAATCGCATCCGCTTTGCGCAATCCCAGCTTGTAGAATGCACTTCCCGTGCCGGGCTTTGGCACTGCCCAGCGCAGCGCAGTGACCACTTCATTGGGTTGACGCGCCGTCTTACGCACGTGAATGAAGAACTCATCGAGCGGTATACGGCGTCTTCCCTCCTGACTAGTTAGCTCAACCTCTGCATCCAGCGCCAGCAGTGAAGGCGCTGTATCCGCCGCCGGCGAGCCATCCACCAGATTGCCGCCCACGGTGGCGCGGTTGCGGATCAACGGGCTAGCGAAAACTGCACAAGCAGCTTTCAATACCGGCGCCGTCTCTGCGATCAGCCCGTCTTTGAGGAGTTCGGCAATCTTGACCCCGCCGCCGACACAGATTTGCCCATTCTCGCGCCGGATGCCGCTGAGTTCGGGAAGTTTCTCAATATTCACCACCACTTTCGGCTCATAGCGTCCGCTGCGCATGTCCACCGTCAGATTGGTCCCCCCGGCAATCGGCAGCACATCCGGTGAACCGACCGCCAGGACTTGCAGCGCGTCGTCCAACGATCGAGGCATTACAAACTCAAACTCTGGCAACATCGTCTGCCCTCCTCTGAAAATGAAAACTTTATCTTTCCGGCACCGTCTGCCCGGTTGCTGCCAGCACCGCCCGCACAATGCTGTAATAGCCCGTGCAGCGGCAGCGGTTACCCTTCAAATAGGAGCGGATGTCCTCTTCACTGGGCTGTGGGTTTTCCTCCACCAGCGATTTGAGCGTCATTAACATTCCGGGCGTGCAATAACCGCATTGAAACGCGCCCTTTTCAATAAAGGCATCCTGCAAAGGATGCAGTGAGCCATCGGGTTTCGCCATTCCCTCGATAGTGACAACCTCGCGCCCGGCTGCTTCCACTGCCAGCGTCAGACAGGAAAATACCGCCTTACCGTCTAATTGTACCGTGCAGACGCCGCACTCGCCAATGCCGCAGCCGTATTTGGTTCCGGTAAGCTGTAGTTTTTCGCGCAGCACGTTGAGCAACAAGTCGTTTGCAGAAACCCGCACCCGCTGCTTCACACCATTTACAACAAATTCGATCTCGCGCTGTTCGCCGCGCCTGATTTGCGGGATAACCGTCCCAGCGACTGCGCTTTTTGCACCATTCGGCGATACTGCCAGCGGCTGTGCATGCACCCGTCCAGCCTCTTCCCAGAGGGCATTCAGAGCGTCCTGGGTCATCACGTTAACCACGCGCCGGCGATACCAGGCGCTTGAACGCACGTCGTCAATCGGGGTGATGTGTTCAGAAGCGATCTTTGCCGCCTGCGCTACCCGTTCAGGGGTAAAGGTCTTGCCGATTAGCGCCGCTTCCGCCTCCGGGATGCGGATCACCGTCGGCGCCACCGCGCCATACGCTAGATGCACATCTGCCACCCGTTCGCCATCGCGCACCAGCATTAATGCGAGGCTGGTTTTTGCCAGATCAGCTACCACGCGCACCATTTTGTGAAATGCGCTGACCGTGCCCTCCGGCAGCGGCGGCAGGATCACCCCCAGCATCACCTCATCCGGCTGGATGGCGGTGACACCCGGCTTGATGAGAAACTTCTCCAGCGGTACTCTGCGCTCACCAAAGGCGCCTTTAAGCAGCACCTCCGCTCCGAACACCAGCAAGGGCGGCACCAGATCAGCCGCCGGCGAACCGTTGCACACGTTGCCGCCCACCGTTCCCATGATCTCGATCTGAATGCTGCCGAACGCGTCGCAAGCCTGCGCCAGACCGGCGTAACGCGCCCGCACCAGCGGATGCTCACCCAGCGTGCGAATATTGACCCGCGAACCAATGGTCAAACCGCCATCCGCATTGACCGTGATGGCATCCAGACCGGGAATCTTGTTCAGGCTGATCAGCACCTGCGGCAGTTCACGCTCCATTTTCATCAAGACGAGCAAATGCGTGCCGCCGGCAATCAGCCGGGCATGTTCGCCATGCTGCTGCAACAATGCAATTGCCTCTTCCACTGAAGTCGGCTCGTAATAATCAAACTCATTGACCAGAATATGCGAATTGGTCTGAAAGTGAGGATGTCCGTTCTCGCCCATTTTTACCGCTCCTGCGCAACTGCTGCGCCCTGTAGTTGTTCTTTTTCTTCCAATGCCTTAAGGATCTTCTCCGGCGTGATGGGCAGCTCATAAAAGCGGATGCCGATGGCATTGTAAATGGCATTGGCAAATGCCGCTGCGACCGGGTTGGTCGCCGCTTCGCCCAATCCCTTGGCGCCCAGGGGACCCGTCGGCTCGTACGAGGCGGCAAAATAGGATGCAAAATCTTTCAGCGGGGGTGTTTCAGTGATACCGGGGGTTTTGGCGTCCACCCAAAAGCCCTTAGAAACCAGCGCGCCGTCTTTATCCCAGGCATTGGACTCATAAAGCGCAAAGCCGCTGCCGCGCGACAGACCGCCTTCCAGTTGACCGTGCGCCATATCGGGATTGACCACCGTGCCGGCATCGCCGCCCATCACGGCTTTGAGCGGGCGGACGATGCCCGTCCAGGTATCCACTTCGACTTCCACAAACACGCTGACATACGCCGGCGGGCAATTGGTCGGGCGGTAGCTGTCCAGGGCAGCAATCGTTTTCCAGCTATCCGTCCAACAGCGATGAGCCACCTCGCGCACGGTCATACGCTTTTCCGGGATAGCCGGGCAGAAAATCACACCCTCGCCGGCTTCCTCATCCAGTTTCAGCTCCAGCGCCTCTGGATAAACGCCCAGATAGCCAGCCGCGGTTTCCAGCAGTTCTTTGCGCACCATTTGAGCCACGCGCGCCGCCGCGCCGCCGCCGGCATACACGCCACGCGTGGCGTGCGTGCAAACGTCGTAAAGTGTCGAGGCAGTTTCGGCTGGGGCAACGTTCACCTTATCCAGCGGAACGCACAGTATTTCAGCAACCAGCTTCGCCATTGCTTCCAAAGTGCCGCCGCCGTGATCTACCACTGCTGAAACCACATCCACCGAGCCATCCGGATTGACTTTGACCATTGCTCCAGAGAAGTCAATCACATCGCCCGGCTTTGGAGCGCCGGCGCTGGAGGTGTGAAAGCCGCGCGCCATGCCAATCCCGCGCCGGTAACGCCCAGTCTGCGAACCGCTGGGCTGCCGGCGCTGCCAACCGATCAGTTCGGCGCCGCGGCGCAGTAATTCCGGCACGCCGTCGCTGCGCACAATCGAACGCACCATGGGCCCTTGTCCCCAGAAGGTATCACCCAAGCCGACATAGTTTTTCAGTTTCAACTCAAGCGGGTCCATACCCAGTTTTTCTGCCAGCTCTTCCATCAGCGATTCCGCCGCAAAGGTAACCTGCGGATTGCCGTAGCCCTGCATGGCACAGGATGGCGGCTTGTTCGTATAGACTGCCACGCCGCGGTAACGAATGTTGGGAATCCGATAAAGCGAAACCAGCCAGCCAACCATCACACCGAGATAGGAATATGCCTGAAGGATGTGCGCCCCAATATCCACCACCACCTCTTCTTTGGCGCCGATCAGCGTACCGTCTTTCTTTGCCGCCAGTTGCAGATGCATGTGCATCGGGTAGCGGGTGTGGTCGTTCATGTCCTCTTCCCGGGTGGACATCAGCTTGACCGGGCGGCGCGCTTTGAGCGCCAGCGCGGCACAAATTGGGATAACCGTATTCATTTGAATACTGGAACCAAAAGACCCGCCAACCGTCATACGGTTGACATTGATTTTACTTAATGGGATGCCAAAAATCTGCCCCAGCACGATACGGGTATTGTGAATGGACTGCACCGTTGCCCAAACGGTCAAACCGCCGTTCGGTTCAGGCTGGACGACTGCGGTCTTCGGTTCCATTTGAGCATGATAAATCTTGCCTGTGTCGAAGGTGCCCTCGACAATAATGTCAGCTTCAGCAAAGGCTTTGTCCACGTCACCTTCTTCGAGTTCGCGCTGACAGGCGATATTGTTCACAATGGGAATTTCCTTCTCGCCGTACATCACCGTCTCATAGAGCTGCGGAGCGCCGGGTTTCATCGCCTCAAACGGGTCGAGAACCACCGGCAACGGCTCATATTCCACCTTCACCGCCCGTGCGGCTTTCTCGGCCAGTTCTTCGGTCTCAGCCGCCACTGCTGCCACCGCCTCGCCCATGCGGCGGGCGCGGTTTTCCAGTACATAGCGGTCTTTATGCAGTACCCAGGGCACAGTGATGATTCGCTCGTTGTAGCGCACCTTGGGAATATCGTCAAAGGTGATCACCACTGCACCCATTGCCTCGGCTTCGCTGGTATCAATGCTCTTGACGATTGCGTGCGCATAGGGTGAAGCCACAGTGCGCGCATACAACATGCGCGGCAAAATCACATCAGTGGAGTAAATCTCCTGTCCGGTTACCCGCGCCACGCCGTCCTTGCGGCGGGTAACCTTGCCCACAATTTTGAAATCCTTTGTCTCCATAAGAACCTCCTATTTCTGCGCCGCACAATCGCGCAGAGAACCTTACGAAACCCGTCCGGTCACCAGCGACAGCAATGCCATGCGGGTATAGACGCCGTTCTTCGCCTGACGGAAATACGCTGCGCCGGGGTGTGAATCGACGTCAGCAGCAATTTCGTTGACACGCGGCAAGGGGTGCAAAGTGACCAGACGCGGGTTAATCCGCTCAATCATCTCACGGGTCAGGATATAGCTGCCCTTCAACTTCTCATATTCTGCCGGGTCGGCAAAGCGTTCCTTTTGGATGCGGGTCATATACAGCGCATCCGCCTGCTTCAGCGCCGCCGGCAGGTCGGTTGTCTCTTCAAAATGAACACCTGCGGCACGCAGCCGCTCAGTGACTTCCGCAGGCATCTTCAGCGCATCGGGGGCGACAAAAATCAGCCGCACATTGTAATGCTTGTAAATCTCCACGCCGGAATGGACGGTGCGACCGAATTTCAAATCGCCGCACAGGACCAATGTGATACCGTCCACCCGTCCCAGCTCGCGGCGGATGGTGTAAAGGTCAAGCAGCGCCTGTGTGGGATGTTGACCGGCGCCGTCGCCGCCGTTCAACACCGGCGCTTCGGCAATCGCAGCGGCTTCGGCAGCGGAACCGACTGCCGGGTGGCGCATGGCAATAACATCCGCATATTGATCCACCGTGCGGATGGTATCCGCCAGCGTCTCACCTTTGGCAACGGAAGTGGATTCGGCGGAAGAGAAGCCAATGACATTTCCGCCCAGCCGGTACATCGCTGTCTCAAACGAGAGGCGGGTGCGCGTACTGGGTTCAAAAAACAGCGCAGCCAGCACATAGCCGCGCAGCAAATCGAGCGATTTATGCGTTTCCAGCCGTCTGCGGAAATCCTCCGCCACATCCATAATATGTTCAAGCTGATCGCGGCTGAATTGACCGCCGTGCAAAATATCCATTCCTAAAAATTCAGACATCAGCTTTCATCTCCTTACAGTTTCAGTTGTCAGTTCTCGTACGACTTGCGCCAGTCGCCGAATGCCCTGTTCAATCTCTTCGGTCGTCAGCGCACAAAACGGCAGGCGGATGAAACGGCTGCCGTCCCGTTCCACATAAAACCCGCGCCCATCGGAGAGAATCAGCCCGGCTTTGCCAGCGGCATCCAGCAGACTGTCAGCATCCACCGCTGCCTTCAGCATCACGCTGACGAAAAACCCACCCTGCGGTCTCACCCAATCTGCCAGCCCATCCATCTCGCGATCCAGCGCGTTCAGCGCGGCTTGCAAGCGCGGCGCGTACAGGCTCTTCAGGAAGGGCAAAGCCTCATCCAAGTAACCGCGCTGGATGTATTCATGTACAATTGCCTGATTAAAATAACTGGGATTGATGTAGGAATCTTCAGCGTATTTGAGCAGCGGCTTCGCTAGAGGCACAGGCAGCACAGCATAACCCACGCGCAGCCCCGGACTGATCAGCTTGCTGAAAGAAGACATCCGTATGGTGCGCTCAGGACACAGGTCAAAGATTGCCGGTACATCGTCGCCGGCATAGCGCAGTCTGCGATAGGGCGAATCTTCAATGATCCAGAAATCATATTCCCGCGCCAGATCAGCAATTCGCTGACGGGTTGCTAGAGGAATGACCATCCCGCTGGGGTTTTGAAAATCAGGGATCACATACAACAATTTAGGGCGCTCGCCGTCCTTCAGCCGCCGCTCCATCTCTTCGACATCCGGACCCTCTGCGCTGAGCGGAAAACCAACCACATACGCTCCGCTGCGCCTGAGGATAGTCACCGTGCGGTCGTAGGTGGGTTCTTCCACATAAGCAGTATCACCTGGTTGAAGCAAGAGCCGCGCCAGCATATCCTGCAAATGCAAGGACCCTTGACCGATGATCGTGCGCCCCTCTTCGACGCTCGACTCAGCGGCGATCCATTGCCGCAGAGGGGTAAAGCCTGCCGAAGGACCATACTGCAAGACCACATCGCCATATTTTTCCAGCACTGCACAAGCGCATTCTGCCAGACGTTCTTTGGGGAAGGTCTCCGGCGGGGGAACGCCGCGGGTGAAACGAATAACTGGTTCAGACATGGCAGGGTATTCTCCTTGTTATGGACAAAAACTGCCGGGTTGGACGAGAGGGGTTTGTTTTGTCCCGCACAATGGAACTGCGTTTCATTATATAGTATAGCATTTTTCTTACCCGTTTGTCAATCCCCTGTTGGTAAAAAACGGGGAAACCGACAGACGTCTCTCGCCAACCCGGATGAAAATGCTCATAAACCTAAATAGGCTTTACGCACATGATCGCTGCTGGCAAGCTCGGTGCAGCTACCTTCCATGAAGATGCGCCCGTTCTCCAGCACATAGCCCCGATCCGCCAGTTCCAGTGCATAGGTCGTGTTTTGCTCCACCAGCAAAACCGTCAGACCACTCTCTTTCAGCAGTCTGATTTTTTGATAGATTTCATCTACCAGCTTGGGCGCCAGACCGAGCGAAGGCTCATCCAGCATCAGCAGTTTGGGGCGTGAGACAAGCCCGCGCGCAATTGCCAGCATTTGCCGTTCACCGCCGCTCAGCGTGCGGGCAAATTTATCGGCGCGCTCTTTTAATCTTGGAAACAGCGCGAAAACCTCATCCAGAACTCCATCTTTGAGTACCTGGCGGTTGCTGTAAGCGCCCATGCGCAGGTTATCCATCACCGTCATATTGGGAAAGACACGCCCGCCTTCCGGCACGTAGGCAATGCCATGCCGGACGATTTGATAAGACGGCAAACCAGTGACATCCTGATTTTCCAGCACCACCTTCCCGGCAGAGGGATGCACCAGTCCGGCAATGGTTTTCAACAGCGTACTTTTGCCCGCGCCGTTCGGTCCAATAATGGCGACCATCTCATGTTCCCTTACCTCGAAGGATACTGCGTTGAGGATTGGCACTTTGCCATAACCTGAGTAGAGATCGGTTACAGTGATCATAGTACCGCTCGCTTTCCAAGATAGGCTTCAATCACTTTCGGGTTGGTGCTGATTTGCTCCGGGGTGCCCTCTGCGATCACCTCGCCCGAATCCAGCACGATAATCCGGCGGCAGACGCCCATCACCATCTTCATGACATGCTCCACCACCAGCAGGGTGATATGTTCTTCTTCATTCAGACGATGCAGCAGTTTCATAAAACCCGCCAGCTCCGTCTCGTTCAATCCTGCGCCGGCTTCATCCAGCAGCAGCAGCTCCGGTTCGGTCGCCAGCGCCCGCGCCAGTTCAATGCGCCGCAAGGTCGCCAGTCCCAAATCAGCGCACACACGGTTGCGCAACTCGCCCAATTCACACATCTCGATCACCTGATCCACCTTTGTTTTGACCGTGCGCTCGCCATGACGGTTATAAGCGCCGACACGCACCGCGTCTTCCACTGTCAAATGCACAAAAGGACGGATCACCTGAAAGGTGCGCGACAAGCCCATCTGGCAGCGTTTGTGCGGCAACATGTGGGTCACATCGTGACCCTTAAAGAACACCTTGCCCGCATTCGGCATGATCAATCCGGTCAATGCATTGAAGGCAGTGGTTTTGCCGGCGCCATTGGGACCGATCAGACCGACAATCTCACCGCGCTGAACTTCGAGGTTCACATGGCTGACGGCGCGCAGACTGCCAAAATCCACCGTCAGATCAACTGCTTTCAATAACGGCTGATGATTTTCCATTGCTCACCTCCACGAAGCCTCTTTTTTGCCGGGAGTCAGGGCGCTGCGGAACTTCTGCAGCACACTGCTGACCAGCGGCGCAATTCCACGCGGCTGATACAAGGCAACCAAAATCAACACAAACGCATAGACCACCAGATACAGCCCTTCCAGCCCGCCGCCCAGCCGGGCGCGCAAGAGTTCCCGAACGCCGACCAGCAAGATGGTCGCCAGAAGCGGACCATAGATGATGCCCATGCCGCCGACTATACCAAAAATAGCCACCTCAGTGCTGATGTCAGCGTCGAAAAACGAAGGGTGCAGATAGCCGTAGAAACAGGCATACACACCGCCCACCAGACCACAAATAAACGCATAAATGATCAGCGCTTTCAATTTGGCAGCGCGGGCATCAATCCCCAGCACTTCAGCGGCGTCCTCATCTTCACCCAAAGCCAACAGTTGATAGCCCAGTTTGGTGGCGCGAATGCGAAAATTCACCACCAGCGCTACAACCAGCATGACCAGCAAGATGTAGTAAAAAGGCGTTGCCGTCGTGAAGCGCATCGAATACAGAGGAGATACAGCGGTTGGCAGATAAACCTCTGTTGGACCGCCCACCTCATCCCACATCAGGAAGATGACCCGCAACACCTCACACAACGCCAGCGAACTGAGCGCATACCACACTTCTTTAATCTTGAAACCAAACAGGGGATAGCCGATCAGCACCGCCAGCAGAACTGCTACCAGCGCACCAATAAACATGCCCACCCATGGAGTGATCTCCCAGCGTAGCAGCAGCGTTCCGGTGGTAAAAGCGCCCGCTCCCAGATATGCCCCCGCCGCCAGATCAAGCTGACCAGCCATGCCGCCGATGATGTTCCATGCCGTCGCCAGAACTGCATACAGGACGATCAGCATCAGCAAAACCATCGTGTACTGTTGTTTCTGCAGCGGAACGGGCAACACCGCCGCAACCAGCAGAAGGACAAACCAGCCCCAATTTCTCTTAAGAATAGCAGCTATGTCCATGGCTATTTCCTCCCGAATAATCCGCGCGGCTTGAGCCACAACACCAGAATAAAGATCATGTAAATTGCCAGCAAACGCGAACGCGGATCAAAAAAGGTGACTGCCACCGCTTCCGCCACACCAACAATGACACCAGCGGCGATCAACCCGGGCAGCGAACCCAAGCCAGCCAGCGCCATCACGCACCAGCTCAACACACCAAAACGCATACCGCCCTGCGGGTCGGTCTGTTGAAAGCTCATCAATAATCCGCCCGCAACCGCAGTCAGCGCAGCGCCGATCGCAAAAGTCAGCGCATAGGTACGGTGATAATTGACTCCCATCAGGGAAGCAGTATCCAGATCATCCGAGGCGGCTCGGATTGCCGCTCCAGCCCATGTCTTATTCAAGAAATAGGCAATCGCAGCAATAAAAATCAGACTGACGACTGCCGCGATCAGCCGGGAAGTTAGAATGCTGTAGCCGAAAATTTCAATATTGCCCTGAATGATGGAGTATTGCAGGGCGCGCGGCTGTGCTTTCCAGACAATCAATGCCAGCGAGCGCAGGAAAATCTGCAAACCCACCGTCACCGCCAGTTGTACCACATACAACTGACGAAGCGTCTTATCAATCAGCAAATAGTAGGTAATAAAGCCAAACAAAAACAGCAGCGGAACGGTAATCAACGGGGTCGCCACTGCGTCCCATACCAGCAGTGTGCCCGCCATATAGGACAGGTACATTGAGAGCATGACAAAGTCGCCGTGGGCAAAATTGACCACATTCATGACCCCATAGATGATTGACAACCCCACTGCAATCAGCGCGTAAATAAATCCCATCAACACACCGGTAATAATGCTTTGGAGCAGGGTATCGGTCATGGTTTTATCCTTTCACAGAGTTCTCGTCCATCCCTTGCGGGGTGCTCTGGCTCCCCTTTTGGCACAGCGCCTCCAGGGAGCCAGAGCGGGAGCGGATTGCAACAGGGACTTGCAACCCGCCAGGAGCTTTTTATGGTTTGTAGTGAGGGTTGGGGAAGATGGGGTTAACTTTGCGCACTTCCACCGGATAGACTACTCTCGGCTCGCCATTCTGTACCTGCAGGACGACCACGCCGGGATAGGCATTGTCACCCTTGCCGTCGAACTTGATGTGACCGCTTGGGTAGGTCTCAGCGGCAGGACCTGTGGTCAGGTCAAGCGCCATGAACGCTGCCCGCAGATTGTCGGGGTTCAACGGGTCATCCGGGAAATTCTTGCCGGCATATTCCAGCGCCTCGTACAGCACCATGGCGCCGTAGTAGTTCATGCCAGCCGCCTCGGTGGGGATGTATCCCTTGAGTGCCTTGAAATCTTCAACGAATTTCTTGTTCTGCGGGGTATCCATTTCAGGATTGTAGCTGTAGGTGTTGGTCAAGCCCTCAGCCGCTTCGCCCAATGCCTTGATGGACTCCGGATCGGTGTAGCCGCAGGCGCCCGCGCCGGCGATGAACGGCGGATACAGACCGGTCTCTTTGAAGGCTTTGCCAAACACGATGGCGTCGTTGAAGTATGGCGTGTGGATCACTGCCGAGGGTTTTGCAGCCGCAAGCTGCTGAACAATCTGAGTCGCATCGGTGATGTCATACGGATACTCCAGCGCGGTGACAATCGGCACCATATCCTGCAGCGCGGCTTCTGAGGCACCCAGCGTGTTGGCGCGGCCGTTGGCGGAGTCTTCGTTCAGCAGGGCGATACCCTTCAGTTCCATATTGTTCTCTTTGAAGGTATCCTTGACGAAGTTGTATGCCAGCCGTCCATGATCCGAGGCAGTCGGTCCAGGGCGGAAAAGATACTGGCGGCCCATCTGGGTAATCTTGGGCACCAGCGCGTCGGCGATCAGGATGACCTTCTCGCGGTCGGTCACTTCCGAAGAAGCCATAACAAAGCGGCTGATGTACATGCCCAGAATGGCAACCGGATGGCTCTTGCTGATGATGCTCTCGGTTGCCAGCTTGGCGCTGTCGGGGTTATCGCCGGCATCCTCAACCACCATTTCAAGCTTAATGCCGCCCAGCGACTTGATGCCGCCCGCTTCGTTGATGTGTTTGATCGCCAGCTCGGCGCCGATCTTGGATTCCTGACCAAAGACTGCAAAGGTGCCGGTCAACGGTTGAACGACGCCAACCACAATCTTATCCGGCAGAGGTTTCTTCTCTGCAGGAACAGTCTGAGGCTGACAGGCGGTCAACAGCATGACAGCGATAACGACAAACGCCAGCAGTGAAAACAGATTCTTTCGATACATGGTTCCTCCTTTTGTCCTCCAAAAACTTCAAATTGGCTATACAACACACTCAAATCAATCGCTTTTTATCCAATTCTTCCGATCACCTCCTTCTCCGCAGTGAGCTTTCCCGTCACATGCGCCCCGAGCAGCCTGGAAAGCCGATAGCTGGCTTCCAGCACCAATGCCGCCACTTCGGGAATCTGTTCGTCAGGAACACGGCTGATCGGAGCAATGATGCCAATTCCAGCCACCACCTTGTTGCGATGGTCATACACCGGCGCCGCCACGCCCATCGCGCCTTTGTCAGTTTCTTCAATGGAAACGGCATAGCCGCGCTGGCGAATTTCACGCAGGTCTTGGCGCATTCTCTCTTTGTCGGTGATCGTGCTGGATTGAATGGGAACAAGCTCAATGCGATCTAAAATATATTCAATTTCCTCCTCCGGCAGGAATGCCCATAATACTTTAGAAGACGCACCAGCATGCAGATACACCCGCTGACCGACGCGCTTCACCCAGCGGACTGCCTGCGGGCTTTCAATTTGTTCCAGCCAGATGGCAGCCATATGTGCATAATCAATCACAGATAACACAGCGGTCTCTTGCGTGTCTGTGGATAACTTTTGCAGGATGGGCAGCGCCAGATTGCGCAAATCCAGCGAGTTTTGCGCCAGCATGCCCCAGCGGATGAGCTGATACCCCAGCCGATAGCCGCGCCCCTCGCTGTCACGCATCAGGATACCCTGCGCTTCCAGCGTTGCCAGCAGGCGGTGCGTGGTGCTCTTGGGCAGGTTAATCCGCCGTCCAATATCGCTCAGGGTCAAAACCTTTTGTTCTTCATTGAAGGTATTGAGAATGGCGCACATACGGTTGATGGTGCTCATCCCGCTGGCATCTTTTCTCAGCCGTTCCTGCTCAAACACGCGTTTCATAAAACCTCCCCCGTCTGATAGACAAGCCAATCCTCGCCCAAGCCCGCTTCAACTTGCAAGGCTTTGAGTTCATTCAGCAGGTTGGAGCTGATGGGGATCCCCGTCTGCCGATAGCGTCTTTCCAGCTCAAATTCTTTTTCGCCGGCAGTATAGATGCGGTTTTGCCCCGGCGCTTTTTCTGCGGCGCGCAGCTCGCGCACGATACTGCCGCTGATCGCTTTGAAGCGTTCCAGCGGGATGAAGTGTTCAATATCTATTGCCATGAAGAAATGTCCCACTTGCGCCGGCAAGCCCTTACCGGGCGGCAGGTGTCCCATATACGCATTATCCTGCAGCGCCGTGCAGAGCAATTCCACCATCACCGAAAGCCCAAAGCCTTTGTGACCGCCCATCAACTCGCCTGCGCCGCCCAGCGGCAAGAGCGCATTCTCGCCGGCTGCAAAGCCGGCATCGGCGCGGCGGGCATCGGTGAGCAGTTCGCCCTCGCGGCTGATCACCCAACCCGGCGGCATCGGCTTGCCCTCGCGCGCCATCACCTCAATCTTGCCGCGCTGAATGATAGAGGTCGCCGCGTCGAAGAGGAAGGGACATTCTTCGTCGGTCGGCACGCCAAAGGCGATCGGATTGGTGCCCAGCATCGGGCGCACGCCAAAGGTGGGCGCCACCGACGGGCGGGCGTTGGTCAAGCTCAGCCCAATCATGCCTGCCTGCACCGCCAGCAGGGTATAGTAACCGGCGATGCCGAAGTGGGATGAGTTGCGCACCGCCACTGTGCCTGTGCCGTACCGGCGGGCTTTTTCAACCGCCAGTTGCATGGCGCGCACACCCACCGGATGCCCCATACTGCCATGCGCATCCACCACCACCGCTGCATCTTTCTCGCTGACAATTTCAAACTTCGTCTGGGGATTGTGCCGTCCGGATTTCAGCCCGTCATAGTACATACGCAGGCGGCTGACGCCGTGCGACTCGATGCCGCGCAGGTCAGCCGCCACCAGCACATCCGCGCTGACTTCTGCATCGGCGCGCCTCATTCCGGCGCAGACAAATACTTCAGCCGCAAACCGCCGTAAATTTTCCTCAGAGATGTAAAAAAGGTCAGAAGGCATAAAGGGTGTTCCTTTGCGCGCTGTGAAATGCAATTGTCAACTACAGGGGATAACACCAGTAAAATCGTTCCAATTAATGGAACATTGTTTCACAAGTAACAGTATAGCAAAAATCAAATGCCTTTGTCAATACCCTTTTTGCCAGAATTTGAGAAAGACCCCACAGATTTTGACCGCCCGTGAGGTCAGCTTGACAGGCTACGCCAGACAGGCGATCACCTGCGGTCCTTCCGGCAGGACGCACAGGCGGGGACCGTATTTTTTCTGCAGTTCGCCCACGGTGTGTTCTATGTTGCGGCAAGGGATGAACAGAGCCGTGCGAATCTGCTCATCGCTCAAACCATCGCTGTAAACATACACATCCGCCCAGTCCTGAAGCATGGCTTGAATCTGAAGCTGCCACTGGTCCTCGGCAGCAAAACCGGGACGCGACAGCATTTCATGCAAACCCTGCAATGAGCCGGCTTCGGCAATCAAGCGGGCGTAGCTGCCATCGTTGGGGATGCCATCCTCGCAGGCAGCCGCCATAAGGATCGCCCCGCCCCGCCACACCACACGCTGCGCAGCGCGCATCCCTTTGGAAGTCTGATACAGATTCTGGTCCAGCGGGTAGCCGCTGTTGGTCGTCACCACCACGTCATACGGTGCGTCCACTTTGACCATTACCGACTGACGGGCAAATTCACAGCCGGCTCGGTGCGCGGCGCGCAAATCGCCGGCAAAGACACCGGTAATCTGCCGCTGGCGGTTCATCGTCACGTTGAGCAAAAAGACGTTGCTCAACCGCAGCGCCATTTCCATCATCTCTTCCCAAAGCGGGTTGCCATCGGTGATGCCGAAATTGGCGTTGGGATGCCCGACCATGTCCAGCCCATGATTGGTCAGCACGCTTTCAGCGCCCGCCAGCCCCGGCAGGACGCACTTCGGGCCGCCGCTGAAACCAGCGAACAGATGCGGCTCAATAAAGCCGGTCAGGATTTTAAAATCCGCTTCCACGAGAAAACGGTTGAGCCGCACCGGATGGTTGAAGCAGGTTACACCCAGCGAAATCAGGTTTTCAGCATCATGTGGGTCGTGCTGAAGGCAGCGGTAATTGTCATAAATGTAGTCCCCCAGCAGGAAACGCATTTCCGCTTCTGTGTGGCGGCGGTGCGTCCCCAGCGCGCAGAGCAGGGTGATATCTTTCCGCCGTATGCCAGCCCGTTCCAACTCTGCAAGAATAACCGGCAGGATGCGCGCGTTGGGCGTTGGACGGGTGATGTCGCTATGCGCCACCACCACCCGCATCCCCGCTTTGACCCGCTCTGCCAGCGCAGGGCAGCCAATCGGCTGGCGCAGCGCTTGCAGCAAAGCCGCCTGCTCATCTGCAATTCCCGGAACATGGCGCGGTTCAATCACGTCACAAGGTTCCGGCAGGTCAACCGTCAATCCGCTGCGTCCATACGCCAGCTCAACTTTCATCGCCAAACCTCCTCACCGCCACAAAGCTATTCGCGCGCAGTTTATGCCTCTGCCAGCAGTTTCTCCAGCGTCTGCACCAGACGGCGGTTCTGCTCCGCCGTGCCAATGGTGATGCGGGCAAACTCCGGCAAATCGTAGGCATCGCCCGGGCGAATAATGATCCCATGCTCCATCAGCCGCTCCACCAGCCAGAGCATCTTTGGTCCCAGCCGTGTCAGAATGAAATTGGTGTATGTCGGCACGTAGAACAATCCCAGCCGCTCAAACTCACGGTAAAGATATGCCTTGCCCTCGTTGTTGAGCGCCACCGAGCGGGCGCAAAACGCATCGTCCTCCAGCGCCGCCAGCCCCGCCGCCTGTGCCAGCAGATTCACCGCAAACGGTTCCTTGACCAGCTTCAAAGGTGCCAGCAGCGGTGCGCAGGCAAAGCCATAGCCCACCCGCACCCCCGCCAGACCATACGCTTTGGAGAACGTGCGCAGCACTACCACGTTTTGCACCCCCCGACGCACATAGTCAATCGTATCCGGAAATTCCGGCGAAGCAGCGTATTCGTAATACGCCTCATCAAAGACCACGATGACGTGCTCCGGTACATCTTTCAGAAAGGCGTCCACTTCAACGGCGTTCAAAGCCGTGCCGGTCGGGTTATTTGGATTGCAGACAAACACCAGTTTTGTGCGCTCCGTGATGGCGCGCGCCATTGCCTGCAAATCGAGACCGTATTCTTTAAGGGGCGTCTTGACCAGCCGGGCGCGCATGGTATAGCTGAACACATCGTACATCGGGAACGAAGAGCGGCTGACCACTACCTCGCTCTGCTCATCCAGATACGCCATGCATAACTCCATGATCAACCCATCGGCGCCGTTGCCCACCGCCACCTGGTCCGCTTGAACGCCGAAACGCTGCGCCAGCGCCGCCGCCAGCACGGCGCTTTTGCCGTCTGGATACATGTTGAGCTGTGTCGCTGCCTGACGGATGGCTTCCAGCGCTTTGGGCGATGTTCCCAGCGGGTTTTCGTTGGATGCCAGTTTGATGACATCAGTAATGCCAAACTGCTTCTGCACCTCTTCAATTGGGCGGCCCGGTTTATAGACCGGTATCTGGCTGACGCCCGGCTGAGGTTTGATGGAAAAATTCATACAATCAGTTCCCTCCGCGAATGACTCTGACGTCTGCAACCAGCAGACCTTTGTTGAACAAAAAGACCGGGTTGAGGTCTATCTCCTGAATTTCAGGATACAGAAACGGCAAACGTGAGAAGTGTACTATAGTATCCGCCAATGTGTCCAGATCACACGGCGTTTGACCGCGCGCTCCGCTTAAGATCGGATAGGCTTTCAGCTCGCCAATCATCGCCTGCGCTTCCTCGCGGGTCAGCGGCGCAACCCGCAAAGAGATGTCCTTCAAAATCTCGGTATAGATACCGCCCATGCCCAGCACCACCACAGGACCAAACTGGGGGTCGCGCGAACAACCCAGCAGCACCTCCTGCGCTTTGGGCAACTGCGGATAGATGACCACGCCGCGCAATTGTTTCTCCCGCCCGATGCTCTCCAGACGGCGAAATGCCTCGACCGCCTCTTCATCGCTGCTGATGCCGACAATCACCCCGCCGACTTCGGATTTGTGGATGATCTGCGGCGAGACCACTTTCATCACCGCCGGGTAGCCCACCGCCCGGCAGCCTTCCACTGCCGCCGTCTCATCGCCGGCAAAACGGAACGGCGGAACCGGCACGCCATGCGCGCTCAGCCAGCTCATCGCCTGCGGCTCCAGAAATTCGCCCTGTTCGTTCAAGGGTAATGCACCAGCCGGCTGCGGCGTTTCGGGGACCGATGGAAGCGCCGCTCGTCTGGCTTCATAGGCTGCCATGTGCGCCAGCACGGTCACCGCGCGCTCGCCAACGGCAAAATCGGGGATGCCGCGCTGACGAAGATATGCCACGCTGGACGCTACCAGCCTCCCCGCCATAAAGCTGGCAGTGACCGCTTTGCGGCTGTGCTGGGCGGCATCGCAAACCCCGCGCGCCAGCGCCACCGAATCCAAATACGGCGTAGCGACATTGATCGCCAGCGCCGCATCATATTCCTCCAGCAGTGTCTCCAGCGCCTGACGAAAATGGTCTTCCGTCCCCTGTACGGTCAAATCCACCGGGTTGCCCAGTGCGCAGAACGGCGGCAGGGCATCTGCCAGACGGCGGCGCGCCTCTGCCGAAGGCGCTTTGACCTCCAGCCCCATCATCTCGGCGCGGTCTGCCGCCAAAATGCCCGGACCGCCGGAGTTGGTTACAATCACCACCTTTTTACCCGTCACCGGCGGCAAGAAAACAAACCCTTTGCACAGGTCGAACATATCCTCGACCGTCTCAACCCGAATAGCGCCGCTGCTCTTCAACGCGGCGTCATAGACGGCATCCGCCCCTGCCAGCGATCCGGTATGCGAAAGCGCAGCCCGCTGCCCGGAAGCCGTGCATCCAGATTTGATCACCACCAGCGGCTTGCGGCGGCAGAATTCGCGCACCACCTCGATAAAACGCCGTCCGTCTGCAACCGATTCGATATACAGCGCAGCGACGCGCGTCTCCGGGTCTTCTGCCAGATAGGGCAGCAATTCCAGCTCGTCCAGATCGGCGCGGTTGCCGTAACTGACGAACCTGGAGATACCTACGCCTTGCTCTTCTGCCCAGGCAAGCACCGCTCCGCCCAGCGCGCCGCTCTGCGAGATAAACGCCATCTTGCCCGCCGGGGGACGCACCTCCAGCGTCGCATACAGGTTGCAGCTTGTACTGACAATGCCGGCGCAGTTCGGACCGATAACACGAATCCCATATTGGCGCGCCGCCTGCTTCAACGCTTCCTCGCCGGCATGGTTGCCCACCTCGCCAAAACCGGATGAGATGACCACTGCGGCTTGCACACCGCGCCTGCCGCAGGCGTGCAAGGTTTCAACCACTGTCGGCGCCGGCGAGGCGATAACCACCAGATCAAGCTCGCCTTCAATCTCGTCCACCGCCGCAAACGCCGGAATATCCAGCGCGCCCTGCGCCTTTGGGTTGACTGCGTAGAGACTGCCGCGATAGCCGCCCAAAATCATCTGGCGCAGCAGTTCATAGCCCAGCTTGCCTTCGCTCATCGAACCGACCACCGCCACGCCGCGCGGGTTAAAAAAGCGATGCACGCTCATGGTCACCTCTCTGCCTCGACCAGCACTTCCATCCCCGCCTGCAGGGCAAACAGGTTGCGTTCGGCAACCCTTTGCCAGCGCTGCCGCACCACCTGTTTGACCGTCTCGGCGGAAAGCACCTTCCCCAGCGAAGTGCATCCCAGCGCCGCACCCAGCACATACAGGTTATCCGGCACCAGCTCACCCTGATAAAGCGGAAGATTGTGCGGATCAAGATAATGGAGGCGCGCGCCTGCCTGCTCGATCTGCCCGCGCACCGTGTCCAGCGTTGGATAAGGCGCCTTGCCCAGCATGGCAGCCGTCGGCAGCCAGATATGCCCCCAAAGCACAAAATCGCCGCCGGGCTTGATAAACCGCACCGCTTTGAGCGACTCGGAAAGCTCCATTGAAATTGCCAGATCCGCTCCCTTTTCGGGGATATTCGGACCGACAAACCCGCGTCCCAGCCGCACCTGTGCCTTCACAAAACCGCCGCGCTGCGCCATCCCTTCGGTAGGATAATAATTCACCGGCAAACCCTGCAGGTATGCCGCTTCGGTGATTAGCTCGGCAATTGTCAGCACACCCTGCCCCCCCACACCGACCAGATAAATATCGTAGTTCATTTCACCCGCTCCATGTGAATCGCATCCAGATTGCAAACCGCCATGCAAAGACTGCAGCCGGTGCACAGCGCCGGATCAACCTTCAGCTCACCTTCCTCAATGCTCAACGCCGGGCAGCCGGTCTGCGTGATGCACAGCTTACACAAGACGCATTTGTCCATATCCACCACTGCCAGCGCGGCATTCTCCCCGCGGCGGTGGAACTGGATGGCGCACTCCATGCGCGCCAGCACCACCTTGACGCCCGGCTGCTGGATGGCTTCCTTCAGAATTTCCACCGAAGAACGCAAGTCGGATGGGTCCATTTGATAAAAATGTTCCACCCCCAGCGCCGGTACAATTCTGGCAATGTCCACCTGCTGACCGCCTTCACCCTGAAACGCCGCCCGCGTGCCCGGGTTGACCTGCATCCCGGTCATCGCCGTCCAGCCGTTATCCATGATGATCAATGTCAGCGGTACCTGATGCTGAATGGCATTGACCAGACCGGGAATGCCGGCATGGAAGAAAGTTGAATCGCCCATAGTGGCGATGACCGGCGTCTTCACCCCGGCATGGACGTAGCCCTGCGCCAATCCAATGCTGGCGCCCATAGAAACCTCGTTCCAGATTGTATTGAACGGCGGGTTCATTCCCAGAATGGTACAGCCAATGTCGCCGGTGACCATCACCTCATCCTTGCGGTAGCGCAGTTTGCGCAGCGCCTCGTTGATCGCCATAAACGTACCGCGGTGCGGACAGCCGGCGCAAACGGTAATCGGGCGGGCAGCGGCATACTGTTCGGCGGCATAGCCCTGCAACGCCTCCGCCGGGATGGACAACCCCAGCGCCCTGCTCAGCCCCTCAATGACCTGATGCACGTCATAGGCACCGACGCGGCTGAACGTCCCATCCAGCTTGCCGATGATGCGCCCCTGCCAGTTCATGCGGTAGGCTTCAACTGCCAGGCTCTTTTCGATGTGCGGCTCCAGTTCTTCCAGCACCAGCACGGTCTGGCAGTGTTCAAGCAGAGCACGCGCTTCTGCCGCCGGGAAGGGATGCACTGCCCGCACCTTGAGCAGTGAAACCGCCTGCGGGTCAAAGCCGTAACGAGCCGCCAGTTCAAAACCTTCATCGAGGTAGGCAATCACAGCCCCAGCCGCCACCACCCCCAAACCGCCGGCAACGGTAGAAAGGCTGAGTTCGTTCAACCCTCTTGCGGCAATCCACTGCTCTGCTTTTTCCAGACGAGCGATCAGGTCGCGATGCTGCTGCATACAGATTGCTGACCCGGCTTTGGTGAAGCGGTTGATGTCGCGAATCAATTGCGCCTCACGCTGCGGCGGCAATCCATGCTCTTCTACGTCCACCACCGTCTTGGAATTTGCCACCGCCGTCACCAGACGGATGAAAACCGGCGTGCCAACCTGTTCAGAAAGCTCAAACGCCTCCTGCGCCAGCCGGTAGGCTTCCACCGGCGAGGCAGGTTCTAACATCGGCAGGTCTGACATGATGGCAAAGCCGCGCGAATCTTGCTCTGCCATACCGGCATTGACGCCGGGATCATCGGCAACGTAAATGACCAGTCCGCCCACCACGCCCGAATAGGCAATCGAAATCAACGAATCGTAAGCCACATTGAGACCGGACATTTTCATGGTACACAGGGCGCGCTGCCCTGCCCAAGCCGCTCCAGCGGCGATCTCCAGCGCCACCTTTTCATTGGTGCTCCATTCGATATGCCGCTGCGGCGGGTCAAGCGCCAGCAGGCTGGCAAGACAGCGGGTGGAGGGTGTGCCGGGATAGCCGGTGACCACTTTGACCCCAGCGCGCAAAGCGCCCAGCGCCAACGCCTCATTTCCGTTTATGATTTGCCTGGACAAAACGCCTCCTCATTTCATTTGTAAGGTAAAAAGGTAACTCCTTTGTGTTCCGTTATATGGAACACAATTTCACTAATTAGAAGTATAGCAAATCCAACATCATGAGTCAATCATGCAGTTTATCACCTATTACCCTAACAATCACCTCTTTTGTCATTCCATCACCCCTGCTGGCATACCATTTGCACCCAAAGGATCACAGAGCATGATCCACATGGAACAGAATCCGAATCTTTTACTGATGTTCATGCTTGGGGCGGGTTTATTGCTGCTCCTGAGCGGGCGCCGGCTGGTCTATGGCTTCGTGACCCTGAGCGGATTTCTCTTCGGCTGGCTGCTGGCGGCGCAGTTTGCCGCCGAACAGCCGTTTTGGGCGCGGCTGGCAGCCGGCGCCGCAATGGGCGTTCTATTCTCTTATTTGTTGAGCCACATGTTCCGTCTGGCGGTGATACTGGTCAGTTTTCCAACGCTGGGCGGGGCAATGCTGATTCTGGCGCGGGTGTACCACCTGCCGCTCCCACCGAATCTGACTGCGCTGGGGGTATTTTTGCTGGGCGGGGCAATCGCCGCGCTGTTCACCGCGTTGGCGTACGATTGGGCGCTGAGCCTGCTTTCTGCGTTCTGCGGGGCGGTGTTCATCCTCTGGGCAGTCACCGGTCATCTGCCTTTGCCTCCACTGCCGGCAAGTATCGGCACCGTCATCCTGACGCTGTTCGGCGCGCTGGTTCAGATGAGCAGTTTGAGGCGCAGCAAAGTCATCTGAGGTTTGCCCGTTTTTAAAACTGCCGCAGGCGAAAAACTCGCCTTTCGCTCGTCAAATCTCATCTAGCCGATTTATCCATTTAGAGGTACACTTGAACACCTCTGATCACTTTAACTACCCGCGGGGTTTGCTTATCGTCATGGATATTGCGCTCACGAAATCCGTCCAAAAAGAAGAGGAATTCCAAACCGGACCGGTGTTGACCATCATCGGCGGTCATGCCGTTCACGACAGTTACCCGGCGTATCTTTCGCCCCTTCTGCCGCTGCTCATCGAAAAGCTGGCGCTGACCAAAACGCAGGTGGGGTTTCTCTCCTCACTGCTTCAGTTTCCCTCCCTGTTCCAGCCCTTTTTGGGCTATGTGGTGGACCGTCACGATCTGCGCTGGATCGCCATCCTCGGACCGCTGGTAACCGGCGCAGCGATGAGCCTGATCGGCATTGCGCCGGTCTATGGCGCGCTGGTGATTTTACTCACCGTTGCCGGCTTCAGCTCCGCCGCCTTTCACTCGGTAGCGCCGGTGATGACCGGGGCGCTTTCGGGCAATAAGCTCGGACGCGGCATGAGTTTGTGGATGGTGGGCGGCGAGCTGGGACGCACGCTCGGACCGATTCTTGCGGTGAGCGCTGCTACCTACCTTACCCTGCCCGGTTTGCCGCTGACGATGGTCGTTGGGGCGCTGGCTTCGCTGGTGCTGTTCTTCCGCTTGCGCCGTTTGCCCTACCGACCGGTCAATCACGTTCAGACGGTGGACGCGGGCGCCGCACTGCGCGGTATGCTGCCGGTTTTGCTGCCGCTGACTTTTCTACAGATTTTCCGCAGTTTCATCTCCATCGGTCTGCCAACTTTCCTGCCAACCTTCTTGACCGAACAGGGCGACAGCTTGTGGCTGGCAGGTGCTTCACTTTCCATCATGGAGGCGGCTGGCGTGGCAGGGGCAATGCTGGGCGGAACCATCAGCGACCGTCTGGGGCGGCGGCGGGTGATGGCGGCTTCGCTTATCCTGGCATCGCTTTTCCTGTTTCTGTTTGTCATCGCCGGCAGTTGGGCGCGGCTGCCGCTGCTTCTACTGCTAGGTTTTACCAGCCTCTCACTGACACCGGTAGCGATGGCGGTGGTACAGGAACATTATCCCGAAAACCGCGCCCTGGCAAACGGCATCTACATGTCCATCAATTTTGTGATCAATGGGTTGGCGGCGGTGCTGGTAGGAGCACTGGCGGATCGCTTTGGGCTGGTGCAAGTGTATGTTCTGAGCGCGGCGCTGCTTCTGGCAGGGCTGCCGTTTGTGTTCATGCTGCCGGCAAAACGCACCGCCCGCTCAGGGAGTGACTTTTCCAGCGGTTGAAGCTGCTCTTGATATTTTCCTGTATAATATTTCTACACTTAACAAAATTGTAAGCATCGCCGACCTCAGACTGCGCGAAAATTGTTTTATGGAAAGGAAACCCTATATGAAAAAGGACAGGGCGTTTCTTCCAAAACAGCGGCGTGTGTTTATCATCCTGCTGCCAATTTTGCTGTTTGTCTTGATCAGTTGCACATTGGGCGACCTTTCCACATTGCTGCAGGCTGCACCGCCGCAGGATCAAACTGCCGCTGCCGAAGCCGCCATCCAGCAGACGGTCACCGCACTTTTCCCCACTGCCACACAGCCCTCTGCCACCGCTACCCCCAGCCTGACCAGTACACCGTTGACCCACGTGGACGCCTGCGACTGGGCAGTGCTGGTCAAAGAACAGCTCTCCCCTGTTGCCAGTCAGTACCCTCCGGGGTTTCCTTTCCAGATGAAATGGCAGCTCAAGAATGTCGGCACCTGCACATGGAATAAAAAGTACGCTATGGTGTTTTACAGCGGCAGCGATATGGGCGGCGCACAGCCGCTTTACCTGACGCAGGACGTGCCTCCCGGCGGTGTGGTGGAGCTGGTTCTCAACCTGACCGCCCCAGCCAGCAACGGCAAATACACCGGTTTGTGGAAATTCCGCAATGCCGATAACAAAGTGATCGGCATCGGCGGCGAATCCAACCCGGCGCTGCCCGTGACTATACAGGTTGGCGGTCCCACGGTGACTCCTGGTCCAACCAAAACCGCCACCCCCACCATTACGCTGGCAGGGATGGAACCGGATGTGTGTGACGCGGTACAATCACTTTCCGAGCTGACCGTGCCGGACGCCAACGCCATGCCGCCCGGCGTCACCTTCACGCGGTTGTTCCGCCTGCGCAACATCGGCGGATGCACCTGGAGCAAAAAATACGCCCTCATCTTTGACTCCGGTCAGCAGCTTGGTGCACCGCAGAAGGTCTTCTTTCCTGAAGAAGTCGCTCCAGGGCAAACGATTGACCTGTATGTGCAGATGAAATCGCCCAACACCGCCGGCACATACACCGGCTACTGGAAAATCCTTAACGACGTCAACACCACCTTCGGAACAGGGCCCGCCCACAGCGACCCAATTCCGGTCAAAATCACCGTCACCCGCAGCATCACCAACACCTCTTCCCCCGCTACGCTGACCAAAACGGTTCAAGCCGGTTATACCCGCACTCCCACCCGCACGGCTACCCCGACCGGGCCTACGCCCACCCGCGGACCTGCCTACTCCTGGGTCACCTATACCACCATCGGCAGTCAGACGCTGAACGCCATTGATTATGCCAGTCCCAATGACGTCTGGGCGGTGGGCAATGGCGGTACGATTGTGCGCTGGAATGGTGCAGAATGGTCGCTGGCTGCCAGCCCCACCAGCAACCATCTGCTGGACGTGGATATGCTTTCCATTAATGACGGCTGGGCAGTGGGCGAAGGTGTCATCTTGCGCTGGAACGGCTTAAACTGGTTTGACTTTGGCGCCCCTGCCGGTTTGTGCGGCGGTCCGTATTCGATTTCGATGGTTAGCTCCAGCGATGGCTGGGCTACGGCACAACGTTGTCCCGGTGAAACGCGTCTGCTGCGCTGGGACGGCAGCAACTGGAACTGGTATGACTACGGTGATTTCAACGACAGCACAGCCGTGTACATGATTTCCGCTACCGACGGCTGGATTACCGGAGAGCGGCTCTACCGCTGGAACGGCAGCGCCTGGAACTTGGTCAGCTTCCCCTCTCATTCGGGTTATGCCGCCTTTGCCAGCTCCTCCTATGGCTGGATGGAATCGCTCGGCAGGGCGCTTTACCGCTGGAACGGCAGCAACTGGAGCAAGGGGCTGGATTTGCCTGCCGGCTCTGTGTCGAACGCCCTTGACCTGACCAGCACCAGCGACGGCTGGCTGGTGGGCAACAACGGCACGCTCTACTACTGGAACGGCAGCGTCTGGCGCAGTCAGCCCAGCCCAACGGCAAACAACCTGTACGATCTGGTCATGCTGTCAGATAAGAGCGGTTGGGCAGTGGGAAGCGGTGGCGTCATCCTGCGCTACGGCCCACTGACCTATACCACGCCCACCCGTACCCGCACCATCACCCCCACCCGCACCGAAACGCGCACACCAACCGAAACGCGAACACCAACCGAGACCCGCACACCAACCAACACGCCGCCGCCGACCATTACCCGCACCCCTACCCACACCCGCACGCCTACCAATACCCGCACCCCCACCAACACCGCCACCCCCAGCGTGCTGTTCAACTTCGCTGAAGCCAGCGGGAGTTGGACTATCGGGACAGGGGGCTCACGAACGGTGGTGAACAGCGTCACCCTGCATGACGGCACGTCCTATAACCTTAAATCGTTGATTGTCGTTCCGGGTGAAAACAGCAGCACTCAAGGCGTGTTCACCGTTCCTGCCATTCAGGCGGGTGATCAATTCCGCGCCATTATCGGCTGTGAGCAAGGCTACACGGTCTGCTCAGTATTGTTCCGCTTTACCTGCGGCGCAGGGTATCTTCAAGAAGCGCAATCCAATGACGGCATCAACCCCAGCACGCCAAAAGACTGGACGATTGACCTGAGCACTTGGGCAGGCTCAACGAGCTGTACGCTTGCGGTTTACGATTTCGGCAGCAGCCCGGCTTCAAGTGCTCGTGCCGTCTGGGTCAACCCGCGCATCATGCGCTGATCGCCGCCCAGCTTTAGAACAAACCCTCAAAAGCCAAAAAACTGGTAAAATCACTTCAGGAGGTGCGCCGTATCTCTCCTGAAGTGTTTTTCCCACCGCCCGGCAAGCGCCGGGCAACTGCCCTCAGACCATGTCCACGATTGATGAAATTAAAGCCCGCATTGACATCGTCGAGCTGATCGGCGAGACGGTCAAACTGCGCCGTTCCGGACGCAGTTACACGGGGTTTTGCCCGTTCCACGAGAACAAACGCACACCCGCTTTTGCCGTTTTCCCCGATTCAGGCACCTGGCGTTGTTTTGGTCAGTGCAACGAAGGCGGCGACATCTTCAAGTTTGTGATGAAAAAAGAGGGCTGGGATTTCCCGCAGGCGCTGCAATATCTAGCGCGGCGGGCGGGTGTTCCGCTGGAAGCGCCGACCCCGCAGAAACGGGCTGAAGATGAAGAACTGGAACGTCTGCGCACCCTGTTGGAAGAGGCAGTGATCTTCTACCGTCATCACCTGCTCAACACTGCGGCGGGCAAACCGGCGCTGGAGTACCTGCTCAAGCGCGGGTTGAAGCTGGAGACCATCGAGCAGTTCGGGCTGGGCTATGCGCCGGAGGCTTGGGAAGCAGCGGTGAACCATTTTACCGCCCGCGGCTACTCCACCGCCGACCTGCTCAACGCCGGGCTGGCAAGCCCCCGCCAGCCGGAGACAAGTCAGCGCGAAGGCACAGGGGGCATCTATGACCGCTTCCGCAACCGCATCCTCTTTCCCATTCGTGATCCGCAGGGACATATGGCAGGCTTTGGCGCGCGCGTCCTCGATCCGAACGACCAGCCCAAATTCCTCAATTCGCCGCAGAGCCGCCTGTTCGACAAAGGACGGCTCCTCTACGGGCTGGACCTGGCGCGCAAAGCGATCCGCGCCCAGGATCAGGCGGTCATCGTCGAGGGCTATCTGGATGTGATCATCCTGCACCAGTGCGGTTTTGTCAACACCGTCTCGCCGATGGGTACTGCGCTGACCGAAGATCAGCTTCGGCTGCTCAAACGGCTGACGCGGCGCATCGTGCTGGCGCTGGATGCCGATGCTGCCGGCGAAAAAGCCACCCTGCGCGGGCTGGAAGTGGCGCGCCAGGCAATGGATCACAGCACGGAACTGGTCTTCGATGCGCGCGGGCTGCTGCGGCAGGAAGGACGTCTGCAGGCAGACCTGCGCGTGACCACAATCCCCGCCGGGATGGATCCGGACGAAGTGGCGCTGCGCAACCCTGAAGAATGGCGCGCCATCCTAACCGCTGCCCGCCCGATTGTCGTCCACGTCATGCAAACGCTTGCCAGCGGGCGCGACCTGGAAGACCCTAAAGTGAAGAGCGACATCGCCGCCCGTGTCCTGCCGTTGATTGAAGATGTACCCAACCCGGTTGAACGCGAGGCATACCGGCAGCGGCTGGCACGCTTATTGCGCATAGATGAGCGCGCCTTAATCGGCATAGGCAAACCCCCGCCTCAGCCATCCCGCCGACCCACCCGTTCGGTTTCTGCGCAAACCACCGCCGCTCCTGTATTGATTCAGACGCAGCAGAACCTGGCACGCTTGCTGGAGATTCATATCCTGCGCCTGTTGCTGCGCCAGCCGGATGCGCTCTATTTGCTGGACCGCGCCCTGCAAAAAGCCGGTTTGAGCCGTTTCATGCCTGAAGACCTGCTGGAGAGCGAGCATCAAACACTGGGACGGCTGATTGTCGCCGCGTTGGAGCAGGACGAGGCTGAACCGCCCGCCTACATCCTTGCCAGCGTGCCGCCGGCACTGGAAGGATTGCTTCAGCAGCTCTGGGCGCCGCTGCCGCAGGGCGAGCCAAGCCGCGAACGGCTGGTCGAAGATTTGATCCGCTCGGTATTTCGTTTGCGCCTGACGCGCATCAAAGAAGAGCTGGCGGAGTTAACACAATTACAGAAAGATTTGCAGGAGAGCGGTGGTCAACCGCTGGAAAGCTACCGCGAACTGGTGCAGCAGTACACCGAAACCCTAAAGCGGCTGAACACCGCGCTGGGACACCCCATCGCGGCGGATTGATCCGCAAGAAAACTTGTATTCTGATGATTTATGGTATAGTTAACACCGTATGGCGAGAAAGCGTTCCCTAAAACCGCCAGAAACGCCTGCGAAACACCCGAGTCCAGCAAGGCCGCCTCGCAAACTGCCGGCACGCAGAGGATTCCCTGCGTCACATCCCAGCCTTGAAGCGGCTGAACCGCTCACTGAAGAGGAAATCGCTCTCATGGATGATGAGGAAATTTTGGAGAAAGAAGAGCCGGATGTACAGGTGCTGGTTCAGGCAGACGAGGAACTCAGCGAGATCATTGAAGACCCGCTGGCACTGTTGGAAAACTCTGCCCTGGCAGCGGAACTCACCGAAGACCCGGTGCGGCTTTACCTGAAAGAAATCGGTCAGATCCACCTGTTGGAGGTTGACAGTGAATTTCGTCTTGCCACGCGCATTGTGGCAGGGAACTTGATGGAGCAACACGAAAAGGTTCAGGGAAACGAAGAACCCATCGCAGGTTATTTCCGCGCGCTGTATCAAACGATCATTGGTGAATTGCTGGTTTTCTGGCAATTGCTGGAACAGGATGTTCAGCACCTGAATTGTGAACAGATGCCCGATCCCGCTCTGATGTTAGCTGAAGCGCAAATGCTGCGGGAGAGCTGGCAAGCGGATACCCCCTCTTATCTGCGTTCCTATCTGTCAAACGATCAGTGGGGCAAAAACAGCGAGTGGGATCAACTGGCGCAGCACGCTTTTGCAGTTTTTGTGCGCATGTATCTGCTGCCTAAGGCAACGGCAGATGCAGTACTGCGCTTTACTCAAAAGAGAGGACGCCTGCCCAAACAGGCTTATTTTGAAAAACGACTTCCGCCGGAGCCGGAATTAGCCACTGAACTGGAAAACGTTCACTGGCTTGTTGGGGAATCCAAACAAGTGCTGATTCGCTCCAATCTGCGTCTGGTGGTAAGCGTTGCCAAGCGCTATCTGGGACGCGGCGTCTCGTTCCTCGATCTGATTCAAGAGGGCAACCTGGGATTGCTGCGCGCCGTGGACAAATTTGATCCGGCGCGCGGCTACAAGTTCAGCACTTACGCCACGTGGTGGATTCGGCAATCCATCAGCCGTTATATTGCCGAGCAGGCGCGCACGATCCGCATTCCAGTGCACCTCTTTGAATCCATCACCCGTCTGATGCGTACCCAGCGCTCGCTGGTGCAGGTCAATGGACGCGAGCCAACCCTCGAAGAGCTGGCGCTGGAGAGCGAACTGCTGTCCAATGAGGATGTTCAGGCAATTAAACACGCCAGAGCGCTGGGGCTTCCGCTTGAGCCGGGAGTGCACCGCCGTCTGCTAGCGGCAGTGGCGAAAGTGCAGCACATCCTGCAATCGGCGGAAGAACCAGTCTCGCTGGAACGCCCGGTGGGCGATGAAGAATCCAGCCAGTTGGGGGATTTTATTGAGGATGATGAAGCGCTGGAGCCGGTGGACGCCGCCGCGCGCGAAATCTTACGCGAGCAGGTACAAAATGCGCTGGCGGCGCTTTCGGAGCGCGAGCGGCAGGTGTTGGAACTGCGCTTCGGGTTGATTGATGGCAAAGACCACACTCTGGAAGAGGTCAGCCGCTATTTCAATGTCACTCGCGAGCGCATCCGCCAGATTGAAGCCAAAGCACTGCGCAAACTGCGCCATCCCACCCGTTCGCGCCATCTGCGCGAGTATTTGCAATAACTCCCCTAAGACGACCCGCAGCCATTTCCCTGTTCGCAAGGGACTTCTTCAAATTGAATGGTGGTATGCTCAATACCGTAACCGCTGCGCAGATGTTCCTTCAATTGACTCATCACTTCCCCCTGTTGGTGATAGCCTTCCTCGTCCAAGACCACATGAGCGCTGAGCGCCACATGCCCGGAGCAAATATTCCACACGTGCAGATCATGCACGTCATCCACCGAGGCGACAGACAGCATACTCTTTGCCAGAGCCTGCGGTGAAATACCCTCCGGCGTACCTTCAACCAGAATATGCAGAGCGGAGCGCGTCACGCGCAGTGCGCTGACCAGAATGATCACGCCGATCAGGGCGCTGGCAAGCGCATCCACCCAGTACCAACCGGTGCGCCAGATGATCCATGCCGCAATGATAACACCCACCGAAGAGATGGCATCGCCAATGACATGCAGGAAAGCAGCATGGATATTCAAGTCTTTGCGGGTGTGATTGTGCGGCGTGCCGTTATGAACATGTTGGCGCTGTGGATCATACTTTGGATCCAAGTGCTCATGCCGCCCTGAAAGCACCAGCGCCACAATAAGGTTGACCGCCAGCCCGATAAAGGCAATGATCAGCATTTCCAGCGAGCGCACCTGCGGCGGCTCCAGCCAGCGCTGATACGCCTCATACCAGATGCCGGCAGAAATCGCCAGCAGGGTGATACCGTTTAACAGAGCCGCCAGCACTTCCAGGCGGTGCCAGCCAAAGGTGTGGCGGTCATCGGGAGGCAGCGAGGATAGACGCAGTGCGAGGAAGCTCAAGCCGATCGCAAAGACATCCATAAAGACATGCGCTGCGTCCGAAAGCAGCGCCAGACTGCCCGTCCAGAAACCGCCGATCAGTTCGGCAAAGAAAATCAACGCCGTAAACCCCAGAGAAAGCACCAGACGGCGTTCCAGTTCAGGTGTGTTGTGCGGCTTCATGTCCCTAATTTTACCTTAAACTGACATCCATTCAGCGGGATTGAAAAAGCTTTTTGTTGAGCAGGTTCGCAGCCCGCACGGTGCAGCCGCTAACCTGCGAGGGGAGTATAATACCCGCAAATCCAATACCCAAGGAGAGCATACCAGCATGTCAACCTTTCATTCCGGACACGGCATGAGCACACTGGCAATTCATCACGGCGAGCATGAAGACGCTCTGCGCGCCCATGTAACGCCAATTTATCAGACTTCCACTTTCACCTTTGAAGATGTTGAAAGCGGGGCAGAGCTGTTCCGCCATAAGCGCCCCGGTTATATCTACACCCGTCTGAGCAATCCCAATCAGGTACAGGCAGTGCGAAAAATTGCCGCGTTGGAAGGATTTGACTTGCTACGCGCCCAGCCGCAGAAAGCGCCCGAGGAATTGGTCGGCGGACACCTGTTTTCAAGCGGGATGGCAGCCATCACCACCGCCATTCTGGCAAAAGCCAGTCACGGTCAAACAGTCATTGCCCAGCGCACATTGTACAGTGCCACTTTCAATTTCCTGCGCAACCTCGCTCCGAGCTTTGGGATCAATGTGGTCTGGCTGAGTGATCCGTCTCCCGAACAGTGGGAACGTGCTTTTGCCGCTCATCCTGAAGCCGTGTTGGCGGTTGCCGAATCCCCCGCCAACCCCACGCTAGCGCTGACCGACCTGCAGGCTGTTGCGGAAATCGCCCACCGTTATGGCGCCTGGGTGATGGTGGACAACACCTTTGCCACTCCCTTCTGCCAGCGTCCGCTGACGCTCGGCTGTGACCTGGTGGTGCATTCCACCACCAAATACCTCTCCGGGCATGGCGCGGTGGTGGGCGGCGCGGTGGTTAGTCCTCATCTTGACTTTGTGCAAAACGAATTGCGCAAGACGCTGGAGACGCTAGGCGGATCAGCCGCTCCCTTTGACGCCTGGCTGACCAGTATGGGACTGAAGACATTTGAACTGCGCATGAAGGCGCATTGCCAGAACGCTCATCAGGTAGCACAGTTTCTCTCCACACATCCAGCCGTCGAGCGGGTTTTTTACCCTGCTCTGCCCGACCATCCTCAACACGAGCTGGCGCGACGGCAGATGTACGCCTTTGGCGGGATGGTGGCGTTTGAGCTGAAGGGTGGATTGAAAGCCGGTGAGGCAATGATGAACCGCGTGCGCATCTGCGTGCTGGCGGTCAGCCTGGGCAACCTGGATACACTGATCTCCCACCCCGCCAGTATGACCCATACCACCGTACCAGCCGAAGAACGGCGCAAAATGGGCATCACAGAGGGGTTGGTGCGGCTTTCGGTGGGAGTGGAGAACGTTGAAGACATCATCGCCGATCTGGATCAGGCGATGCGATAACCGCTCTCCAGAGCGGAGCGAGCTTATTCGACCAGTGACGAGGCAATTTCCTTTTCGGCGGCGATGAGCGCTTTGGCTTCTCTGGCAAGCTTGATATCTTCTGCGCTGGCTGGCGTGACCTCAATGCCGTGCGGGATGGGGTGCCCATCTTTGTCCACATGGACAAAGGTGATAAAGCCGCTCAGCAGAACATCCTCTTCCCGATGCGTTTTGACACAGACGTATGCCACCAGCCGGCTCTTGCCGGTCAGGATGATCTTACTTTCAAAACGCAGCACCTCCCCCAGCCGAATCGGGCGTTTGAAGGTCATCCCATGAATGCGCAGACAAACAATGTTTTCAGGACGGGTCAGGCTGGCAGCGGCGATAAAGCCAGACTCAACAAACCATTCAGAAGCCCGACCTGCATACAGCGTACCGTGATGGTTCAGGTCTTCACTCTTAACAAGATGACAAGTGATAAAAGTGACAATATCCATAGCTTTTTCCTTTGGTGGACTGAAGACGGGCTGAATAACTCTATCCCATCTGCTCGTGCTTGATGCTCTGCAGCAGTTTTTGCAGTGCCCTGCTCTCCTTGTCCGAGATGCCCAGCGTTTGCAACAGTTCCCGATCCCCATTGAGGATGCGCTGACCCAGCCCGGAATGTGCCCAGAGCTTGAGGTCTTCTTCCAGCGGCGTGCCAATGTAATCCTCACGGATAATGCGCCCGTCTTGCATGAAGACAACACGGTTGGTCTGGCGGGCAACACCCAGATCATGAGTGACCACCACCACCGTGACGCCCTGGCGTTGATTCAGCTCACGCAGCAATTGCATTAATTCCGCCCCGCTCACCGAATCCAGCGCGCCGGTCGGCTCATCCGCCAGGATGATCGGCGGGTTATTCGCCAGGGCGCGGGCAATCGCTACCCGCTGGCGTTGTCCGCCTGAAAGCTGTCCCGGCAGGTGGTCTGCCCGGTCTTCCAGTCCCACCAGCGCCAGCAATTCCTCCGAGCGGCGTTTGCGTTCCCCCGGGCTCAAATGTCCGATCATCGGGATTTCGACGTTCTCACGGGCGGTCATGGTGGGCAACAGGTTGTGCAGTTGAAAAACAAAACCTACCGTCCTGGCGCGAAATTCGTCCAGATCTTTGATCTTGGTCAGGTCTTCGCCATTGACCAGCACCTGCCCACTGGTGGGCAGGTCAAGGGCGCCAATAATGTTCAGCAGGGTGGACTTGCCGCTGCCGCTCGGTCCCATCACCGCCAGCAGCTTACCGGGCGAAACGCGCAGGTCAATCCCATCGAGGGCACGCACGCCGCCGTGATTCTCGCCGTAAACCTTGGTCAAAGCGCGCGTTTCAATGATCCAGGTCGGAGGAGTGGTCATAGGATAAACGCCTTTTGGATTACGGTTCGACCTGAATATCCACAAAAGCAGTCATGCCCCAGCGCAGACCACTGGGCATTTCCAAAAATTGTATGGTGACAGTATAGTTGACGCCTGAGGTTTCGGCGGCTTTGGGGGCAATGCGGATTACCTTGCCCTGCGCGACGACATCCGGCAGCGCATCAAAGGTAATTTCCACCAGATTGCCCTCGCGCACCCGTGCCACGTCAATCTCGCTCAGGTCAGTGGTTTCCACCTGCATCTCGGAGAGGTCTGCCAGCACCAGCACCGGCACACCCGGGTTGACCCATTCGTTCTCGCGGATGTACAGCCTGCTGACCGTACCGTCAAAGGGCGCCTTCAGCTCCAGGTTATCCAGCGCTTTCTTCGCCGCTTCAACCTGTCTTTCAGCATTTTCCAGACGCGCTTTTGCCAGAGCAAGTTTGTCCGGATCGGGACCATCTTTCAGTTTGTCAACCTCGCGCTGGGCGGCGTCTACTTCTGCCTGCGCAGCCGCCAGGTTGGCATCGGCAATCCCTTTCTCAATTTCATCCGGCAGTGAAACCAGATAATTGTAATTGCGCTTGGCAGTTTCCAGCCGCTTGCGCATGGAAGCCAGATATTTCAACGCTCTTGCACGGTCCGGGTCATCCTCCGGGCGGTCTGCATAAAAGGAGAACAACTCTTCGGCATCCTCAACGGCTTGCTGAGCCTCGACCACGTCGCCCCAGGCGATGTCAACCGAATCCTTGTCACCGGGCTGATATTGCTTCCAGGTCTGTTGATCTTTGGCTTTATCCAGCGCCTTTTTGGCGTTTGCAAGCCGCTGTTCAGCCGCAGCGAGCATCTGTTCATGATTCTCATACAGGTCGTCCAGCGCCTGCTGAGCGGAGAGAAGCTCCAGCTCGGCAGCAGCCAGCGCCGCTTTGGCATTCTCAGTGCCGGAGAGGCGCACCAGCACCTGTCCTTCTGCCACGCCCTGCCCTTCGACAACAAACACTTTTTCGGCAACGCCGGGCGTTTGCACGCTCAGGGTGCTCCAGCGCACGGGCACCACCTGGGCAGTCGCGCTCACTTTGGTTGTAAATGCAGATGTTTCCGCCTCGGCTGCGGGCGCCGGAGTTGGCGTTGCCTGACCACAAGCGGATGTCAGGGTTATTACCAACAAGGCTATCCATGTGAAGATGAGGGTTTGTGGGGTACGACGCATGTCCTCCTCCTTTCTCTCCAGCATCCATTATACATAGAAATGATTATTCATAGCGCAATGCCTCCACCGGCTGTAAACGGGTGGCACGGTAAGCCGGGTAAAAGCCGCCCAGCGCGCCAAGCGTTAATGAGATCAGTATGGCTTGAACGAATGTGCGCGGAGTCCAGACCACCAGGAACATTTCTCCCAACATCGGAGCGCTCTGAATGCCGAAAACCATGACAAGGGCAACCAGCGCCCCCGCCAAACCACCCAGCAGCGCCAGCAAGACCGCCTCGCGCAGGATCAACGACATCACCACCCGCCGCCGCCAGCCCACCGCGCGCAGGACCCCAATCTCGCGCGTTCGTTCCAGCACCGACATCAGCATCGTGTTCATCACGCCCAGACCGCCCACGATAACCGCCAGCATGGAGATAGCATTCATCAGCGCGCCCGAAGCCTGCATATCAGGCGTTTGGCGGATGAACTCGCCAGACAACGCTGCACTGACATCCGGCATTCGATTGATTTTTTCGACCACAACAGGCGCCTGCGAGGGGTCTTTAACCTTGACTTGAATCATGGTCACTTTGCGCGGACGTCCCATAAAGGTCTGTGCATCGCGCAGGGTGATGACGCCGCCCAACCCCTCCCAGCTCACGTTGCTTTCATAAATCCCAACGATTTGAAAGCGGACGCCGCTCAGCACAATGGTATCGCCAACCCCTTTTTTCAACGAATCCGCCATCTGCTTGCCGATGATCATCTGGCGGTTGTGGGTTAACGTTTCGCCTTCAATAATATGGAAGCGTTTCAAGGCAAAAGTATCCGGCTCATAGCCTTCCAGGATAAAGAAACCCTTGCCTTCGGGCAGTACAACAGCGGTGAATAGCACACCGCTCACCCCGGCTACTTCCGGCATGGCGGCAATACGGTCCATCATCCGCTCATCAATGGCGCTGGTGCTGGTATCGGAGATATTTGCCTGACGCACCATTACCTGCGCATCTGCGCCGACCGCCATCCCGGTGAACGACTCGGCGGCGCCATCCAACACCGCCTGAAACGCCATCAGTGCGCCAACCGTGATGGCGATCACGGCCAGGGTCAACAAAGTGCGGACGGAACGCTGACGCAGACTTTGAACCGCCATGCCGCCAAAGCGAATGCGCTTGACGCGCTGTCCGCTGGTGCCGCCCTCATAGCGCAAGGCTTCTATCGGCTGCAGGCGCGAAGCCCGCCAGGCGGGATACAAACCGCCCACCAGTCCGAGGATCAGGACGGTGATCATTGCCTGCATCACCAGCCCCGCCGTCATGCTGCGCGGGGACATCCCCATCATCACGGTGGCTTTTGAAATTGCCAGTAACCCCAGATAACCCAATCCGACCCCCAGCACGCCGCCGGCGGCGCATACCAGCAGCGATTCGCCGAGAATCATTCCCAGCACACGCCGGCTGCTCCAGCCCACGGCGCGCAGGACGCCGATCTCGCGCGTTCGCTCAAACACCGACATCAGTTGGGCGTTCATCATCCCCACACCGCCCAGGACGATCGCCAGCCCGGCAAAGACCATCGTGTAGGCTGCCATCACATCATCGAAAATTTGCTTATCCGCCAGCTCGCGCGTGCCAGCCAGTTCCAGGTTGGGCCAGAGACGCTCAACACGCGCCTGCAAACGCTCGCGCATCTGTGAATCCTTCAGGCGGATATAAAACAGGCTGACCTGACGAGGTTTGCCGAGAAGTTCCTGCGCATCGCGCAGGTTCAGCACGGCGCCGCTGTCCTCAAAAGCGTCGCCGGTTTCGTAAATGCCGACAATGCGGAACACCGTTTCACCAGCGCGCAGGGTATCACCGACCTTTTTCTTCAAAGCTTCAGCGGCGGCGGAACCCAGCATCATCGGCTTGCCGCGCTGGGTATGCACCGTTTTATCATTCAGGAAAACACCCTCTTTGAGGGCGAACTTTTCCAGTGCAAAGCTGTCCTCAGGATAGCCAAAGAGAAACATGTAGAATGCGCCTTCGGACTGGAGAAAGCCCTGGATCATGCCGGTAACTTTGGCAACTTCGGGCATCTTCTCCAGCTCTTTACCAACCGTTTCGTCCACCGAGCTGTAACTTAATTCAATTGCATCCGGCTGGGAGAGAATCAGGTCGGCTTTGGCGCCGGTGAGGATAGAAGAATAGCCGGCTTCCAGTCCCTTTGACAGGGCGCCAAGCAGGATGATTGCCGCCACGCCAATACTGATCCCGACCACGCTGATCAGCGTGCGGGTCTTGCGGCGCAACAGATTGCGGAAGATGATGTTCATCGTTCATCCATTTCAAAATCAACAACCTGCCTTTGCGCAAGAATAGCCGCGCATTTTTCCCATGCGCGACCATTGCAAAGATTAAAGATTATTATATAGCATTTAAGTTGGGTGTCTAGGGAGAACGCGCAGAGTACACAGAGGCGAAAAATCTATGTTGATCTTGCACGTATAATTAAGGTGGTGCCGGCTGAGATTTCGGATAAAGAGGTTTTTCGATGCAAGACCCGTTGTTGGTTGTTCTTCTGGCGCTGGTGGCGCTTCTTCTACTCGCCATCGGCGCGATTGCTTTTCTCGTCTATCAATATTACGTGCTCAAATCGCAGATGGCAGAGGAATACCGTAAGCAGGCTCAAATCACTTTGGATAAAGCGCAGCAACTGTTTCAGAAATGGCGTGAACAGGAACTGGAACAATCCCGCAAACAACAGTTGGAAACTGCCCGCGCAGAAATGAGGGTGGAATTTGAAAAATGGAAAGCAGAATATGAAAAGAGCATCCGTGAGGATGCCATCCAGAGAAGTCAATCGGTCATCACGGGTAAAGTTACCGAGCATCTCGTCCCTTATCTGCCGGATTTCACTTACAACCCCAAAGACGCCCGTTTCATCGGCAGCCCCATTGACCTGATCATCTTTGATGGGCTGAACGAGGATAATGTCAGACAAGTTGTTTTTGCCGAGGTCAAAACTGGAGACTCTTCGCTGAACGACAGGGAACGACAGGTCAGGAATGCCATTCAGGCAGGGCGGGTGAGATGGGTGGAAATCCGTTCCAATCTTAAACCCTCCAAAAACACTGCTTATCCACTGAGTTGACCGGCTGAGTCTCACTGCGGAGACTATGGCTCGTTTCTCCCCAAATGAAGAGAAACACTGTATAATACAGCCACCCCGGAGAGGTGCCGGAGCGGTTGAACGGGGCGGTCTCGAAAACCGTTGTAGTCCTTTGGGCTACCGTGGGTTCGAATCCCACCCTCTCCGCCTTCTTATCCGCCTTCTTAATACCCCTCTAGTGTTCTATTCTGGCTGGTAGGGCGCCATGGACATGTCGCCGACATATTCCGGCAGTTCAGAATGCCCCAGCAGTTGACGGATGGCGCTGGCTTCACCGATGTGATACCAGTAATGATAGATACAGCGCAGCAGGGTGGTGCCGATGCTTTCCGGGCGCGGTTTGCCCTTCCAGATGAAATGCTTTTGCAGGGTTTCCGTCGTTACCGTATCCAGGTAGCGGTCGGCAGTCTGCGTGATGGTCTGCCAGGCAGCGCGCATCTCTGCCAGCGAGGGCGTGCTGGCAGGTTTGCCATAACCGACCAGCTCATTCAGCTCAGGCAGCAGTTCCTGCCCCTGCGCCAGCAGCACCCACCAGCGGTTTTCGACATTCGCCAGATGACCGAGAATCCAGCTCAAACAATTCATCGGTTCCAGCCGGCGGCGGGCATCCTCTTCCGTAACACCTTCCAGACAGCGCAACAGGCTGTGACGGGCAAAACGCAATTGGACAACCAGCGGATGCAGTTCAGACATCGTAGCCAATCTCCTCTCTGATTTCCTGCGGCAGCTCGGCTTCGCGCTCGATGGTAATAGGGATGCCCTCATGATGCGAGAGGGTCACCAGCTTGCCGCCGTAGGGAACATAGCGCACATACACGCCCCCATAACGCACGACGCGCACCGGGATTCCACCCTGTTTGACAAAGGTCACAAAATCGCCTGGAGAAAGTTGTTCCGCCATCTTTCAGCTCCACAATGTATTTTGGGTATTGTAACCTTAATTCAGTATTTTGCAGCGTGTCATGGACAAATTGAAAATTGGGTTGAGGGGTTTTGTAACCTGCGCCCGCATCACCCAAAGCCAAGCTGGCATAACGTATCCTTGTATCCTCTGCGGGGTTTTTGTACAATAGGGTCATCCAAATCCACCGCACAGGAGGCAGAATGACCGAACCATTTAAGCTGATGTGCGTCACTGCGCACCCTGATGACGAAGCACTGGGCGTAGGCTTTACGCTGGCGAAGTACGCCGCTGAGGGGGTTGAAATCAGCCTGGTGACTGCCACGCGCGGCGAACGCGGCTGGTCCGGCGCGCCGGAAGAAAATCCTGGAGCGCAAGCGCTGGGGCAACTGCGCGAAAAAGAGCTGAGAGAAGCGGCGCGTGTTCTGGGTCTGCGTGAGGTCAATTTTTTGGACTACATGGACGGCGAGCTGGCGCAGGTGGACGCGCTGGAAGCCATCGGCAAATTGGTGACTCATCTACGGCGGGTGCGCCCGCAGGTGGTGATCACCTTTGACCCGACCGGCGCCTACGGGCATCCGGACCACATCGCCGTCTCGCAATTCACCCTCGGCGCGGTGGTTGCCGCCGCCGATGCCGAATACCGCGATGCCGAAGGACGTCCGGCTTACCGCGTCCCCAAAGTGTATTTCATGATTGACACCGAACCGCTGGTGAACCTTTATACCGCCGTCACTGGCGAGCAAATTAAATATCAGGTAGGCGGGGAGATTCGCCGTCATTTTGGCTGGCCGAGCTGGGCTGCTACCGCTTTGATTGATGCGCGGGCATACTGGAAAACCGGACTTGCCGCCATCGCCTGCCACCAGACACAGGTACAGCAACTTCTGGAGCAGATTCGAGGCATCCCCGAACACTTTGACATCAGCGATTGGGCGGTACAGACCTTCTACCGCGTTTACAGTCTGGTCAACCGCGATCAACGGACTGAAAACGATTTATTCGCCGGCTTGCGCTAGCAGACACAGTTAAAGCCGGTCGAATCTGGCTAGTGGACTGCGCGCAAGGCTTTCAGCGTTTCGCGCGCTGCTTTTTGGACATAGAGGCTATCCATACCCGCAGTGACAAACTGAAAGCCTTCTTTGAGCCGACGGATGGCATGTGCGCTGGAGTCGTCCGCCGGATAGCCGACCGGGATGCCGTAGCGCCGACCGGCGGCGAGGATAGTCTGCAGCGCCTCAAGAAATCGCGGATGTTTCCATTGCCCTAAAATGCCCATCGAGAGCGAGAGATCCGCCGGACCAACCAGCACCGCATCAATGCCGTCCACCGCAAAGATCTCATCCAGATTGCCGACGCCCTGCACATCTTCGATTTGAATCCAGACATGGATGCGTTCATGGATGCCGTCCAGATATTCGTTGAGCTGTGTCAGAAAGTTGGACGCCACGCGCGGGAAAAAGCCGCGTTCGCCCTGCGGCGGGTATTTCGCCAGACGCACCGCCCGACGCGCTTCCTCTGCACTGCGGATATTGGGGAAAAGAACACCCTCCGCGCCGCAATCCAGCGCCCATTTCACCCATACCAGATCATGCCAGGGGATGCGCACCAGCGGACAAGAGTCCGTCCCTTCAAACATCAGCAGGATATGCTGCAGGCTTTCCTGATGAATGGCAGTATGCTCCAGATCAATGATCAAAAAGTCGAACCCGATTTGAGCAAACATGCGCGCAACCGTTGGATCGGTGATGGTGATCCAGGCGCCGATCAGGGTCTGCCCCTGTTGTAAACGCGCTTTCAGCACCTTGCCGTTCAATCCAGACATGTTTCCTCCAATGCAGATATGTGATGAAATGAAGCCGCGCCTTGAGGCAGCGCGGCGCAAACTCACGCTGTGCTTAAGAAACAGGGGCTATGCACTGCTCTCGCCGCTCTCACTGCGCGTCGAAGCGTAATGACGGGTGTAGTACTGCTTCAGCCCGAAACTCAGCCGTTGACGATAGATCATCTGGTTTTCGGGAGTAACCTCTATTCCAGCCAGCAGCGGCTTGACGAGTTTTTCGGTTTCTTCCGCACCGGCATGGCTGGCTGCCAGTTCTTCTAAAAGCTGCTGCGTTTTTTCCAAATAGCGGATTTGCCAGTGCACTTCGGCAGCGGCAGCCAGCCCGCCGCGCCCGCTGACAAAGATATACTCGCGATACTTATCTGAGAGCAGCAATTGGAGCGATTCCAGCCAGAGAGGAAGATTAGCATTTGCCAAAAAAGGCGGCTGGTGCGGCGTGAGCGCATCCCCAACAAAAACCACCTTTTCATCTGGAATAACCGCCCAGATAGCAGCCGGATTCGGACCAAAATGGGCTTCCAGGATCAGCGATTGTTGCTCATCCCAATGGACCTGAAGGCGGTCGGTGAAGGTGATCTCAGGCGGCAGCCAGCGCACACTGCCAACGATTGGCTGTATTTCCCATTCCGAGCCGGTTTCCGCCATCTGGGCTTTGAGGGTGACGGGACGGGAGCGGAAGATTTGCACCAGTTTTTCATGTCCGATCACCGTGCAATCCAAGAGGCGGCTGCCCAGTGTGCGGTCAAAATGTCCATCCAGATTGACCAGCATCCGGTCCACGCCGCCCCCCAGATTCAGCAGTGCCGAGCGCCAGGAACGGGCATCTTCCGGGCGGAAGGGAGCATCAATCAGAATCAACCCATGCGACCAGTTGATGGCGCCCAAGGTGACGCCCGCATAAGAGGTTTCGATGTAAACGCGGGGGGCAATTTCCTGCATGTGTTCTCCTGTTTCCGATGGTTTGGTTTCTCAGACAGCTTGGGCGACTGGCAGTGTGAAAAAGAAACGGCTGCCCTCACCCGCTGTGCTTTCCACCCAAATTTTACCCCCATGTGCCCGGATTGCCAGACGACAAAATGCCAGCCCCAGACCCATACCCTTAGGGTAGCGCTCAGTATCCAGGCGGGCAAATTTATCAAAAATCAGCTCTTGAACCTCTTTGGGGATGCCGGGTCCGCTGTCCTGCACGCAAAGCCGCACCCATTCCTCTACCTGTTCACCATAGATGGTGATCGTGCCCTCCAGCGGGGTAAACCGGGCAGCGTTTTCCAGCAAGTTGATCAGCACACGGCGGATCATATCTTCATCCACCCGCACCAAAGGCAAAACATCCAGCGCTTCAACCGTCAGGGTTTGCTGTTTGCTGTGAATGACCGGCTGGACCGCCTCAACCGCGTAGCGCACCAGTGAGGACACTTCGACAATTTTCTGATTGCCGATCGGCTGACCGGCTTCCAGACGGTGAATATCGAGCAGGGAATCAATCAACCGCTGCATTCGTTCGATGGAACGATGCGCAATGGTGAACACCGCTTCCAGCGCCTCGTCCTGCGGCGTTGTTATTGTCTCAATCATGTCCAGACTGGAGACAATATTTGAAAGCGGCGAGCGCAGGTCATGATAGATCATGGCAATCAGGTTCTCGCGCAGAGTTTCCAGCGTTTTACGTTCGGCAATATCGCGCAGTGTCCACTGAAGAAAATCCTGTCCATCTATATTGACCATTTGAACATAGACTTCCACCGGGTGCGTTTTGCCGTTCTTGAGCAAAAGCTCGGTCTCATAAGAGACAGTCTCGCCGGCGTGCAGTGTGGCGCTGTTTTCGGCGATGCGGGGCGCGCCGTCGCGGTGCAGATCGGCAATGGTCATGTTGACCAGTTTTGTCGGGCTGTATGAGGTCAGCCGGGCAGCAGCACGATTGGCTTCCAAAATTTTGCCTTCCCAATCGCTGATCAACAGCGGATTGAGATTATCCTCGAACAGTTCACGGTAGCGGCGGGTTGCCGATTGTAACGAGGCAAAGAGCAGGGCGTTATTAACGGCAATCCCCGCCTGATCGGCAATAGATTGCAAAAGCGCCAGATGATCCTCGTTGAAAAAACCCGGCACAGGGTGAACAATGGTCAAAATGCCGACAATTTTCCTGCCTGCCAGAAGAGGGATACACATCGCCGATTTGGGACCGGTTCGGCTTTGCGTATCATCAAAGCGGCGCAGCCAGCGCTCGTCCTGAGAAGTATCCGGCACCAGAACGGGTTTCCGTTCGCGCAGCACCCACCCCGCCAGCCCCTGATCCAGCGTTGCCTGGATGCGATCCACCGTGTGCTGGATGAGCTGGTCGTTGATCACAATGGCGGCATCCAGCGGCTGCTGCTTTTCATCCAACACAACCAGCGAGCCGCGCTCAGCTCTCAGGTTATGCACCGACAGCAGCAACACGCGCGGCAAAACCGTGTGCAAATCCAGCGACTTCGCCAGCTCGCGGCTGATATTGTAGAGAAGTTCCAGAGAAGAGCGGGTGCTGTCTTCTGACATCGAGTGCCGTAAAAAAGTCCGCCTAGAGTATAGGCTGAAAGTCGAGTATCTTGCGAACTGCCTGGCAGCGCTCGCAATCCGCCCGTTCACACAAGAGCGCCAGCGGCTCGGCTTCAATCTTTTGCCTGAGGATGTCCAGCATCGAACGCAGGGGCAAAGCACGGATCAACGCTTTGCCGATCATGACGCGGCGGGTGATTTCCCTGAGCAGGTCTTCCGCCTGTTGGAATCCATCCGAACAGCCTGGAAAGTTCGGACATTCTTTAACGCCGGCGGGCGTCAAAGCCCAGCGCACAAACTGATGCCGTCCCGCCAAGCGCTCAGCCAGATGAATGCTGGTATTGACCGTGTGGTCAACGCCGATCAACAACACCCAGCCATGCGCCTGTGCCAGACGCTGAATAGGCGCCAGCGGTTCGCGCAGTGTTTGCGTCCGCAGCGCTTCGCCGACATTGATGCCCGAAAAGGATAAAATTGGGTGATTGGAACGCTGTGCCCGCGGGTGTTGGCGTAGTGTCTCTGCCAGCATCCCCATAAGCGGATCGGCAGGCATATCTGGGCGGTAAAACTCCGCCAGACGGTTGAGGGCGGTGCCGCTGCCGTAGGTGATGCCGTTGTTCTCCGGTCCGCTTTCCGGGATGAGCATGGTTTTATAGGTAAAGGTGGGCATCATGATAGCGTCGCTGGTCAAAAGCAAAGCACCCAGCAGGGTCTGCGCGCCGCCGCGCACCTCCTGTCCAAAGGAGTCCAGCGAGGCGTGTACAATCAGAGGATGGCGGGGTTTCAATCCTAACGATCTTAATCCAGCGACAAGGTCTCGAAAGGTTATCATCTCTCCCTGCAGATGTACAAGAAAACCATCCGGTTATCGTTTTTATTATACGTCAAATACTTTCTGAGAGGGTGTTGAAAAATAAAGGCAATTGGCGGTATAGAGCCTCTTCTGGTAAAACACACCGCCAAAAGAGGGATGGGCGGAAGGGTGAGGGGGCAGTGTTATTGTAATTTTGGCATGATCACCTCGATTTTTGCTGCTTTTTCGACCACCAGCGGCACTTCACCCCCGGTTGAGACTGACTGCTGGGGTTTTGAAGCCAATTCCCCACAGCAATTTGACCATGCGTTTCAAGTT
>Ga0209162_1000097_pt1 | contig 87197 bp, 75 predicted proteins | sample YNPNPMetaG_FD_187121 | JGI IMG/M metagenome (GOLD analysis project Ga0209162, IMG submission 187121) | Anoxygenic and chlorotrophic microbial mat microbial communities from Yellowstone National Park, USA - YNP NP MetaG (SPAdes) (version 2) ...
CGCCGACCGGCGTTCGTCGGCGTAGGCCGACGCACGGCGCAGAGCGCCCAAAGAGGCCGATTTCAATCGGGCTGAACAGTCACGTCATATCATACCCCGACGTCAATCCGGCGACCAGGGGAATGCAGCCTGTATCCACCCCCGCCATCTGGCGGGTATGCACGGGCAGTCTGTCGGCACCTCCACCTCTCACCGGCTCAAGATGGCCCACACGCCGGTCCCGATCATCAGCAGTCCGCTGACCATTTCGACCACCCAGAGGTTTTGCCCGAACCGCTTCAGCCAATCCACCGCCTGCGCCAGCAGTGCGGCGATGATCAGAAAGGGGACAGCCAGTCCCAGCGCATAGGCCAGAAGCAGGCTCAAAGCCCGCCCAGGCTCCGTGAGCGCCCGTATCACCACAGTGCCCAGCAGTGGCCCGAGGCAGGGTGTCCAACCGGCCGCAAACGCCAGACCCAACAAGGTCGAACGCACGTAACCCGGGGACATTCCTGCCCCTACCTCCGCCCGGCGGGTTGCGTTGAAAATCGGCACGGTGATAATCTCCAGTGCGTGCAGGCCGAACAGGATGAGAATCACCCCGCCGATGCGGGCGATCAAGTCGCCATACTGCCGCAACAGACCCGCCAGCAGCGTCGCCGGCAGGCCAAAGAGAACGACGATGACCAGAGTGAGGCCCATCAGGAAGCAAAGGGCGTGCATCAAGACCTGCCAGCGGCCGGGCCACGAGTCGCCCGTCAGACTGCTCCCTGACACATAGCCCAGGTAAACAGGAATCAACGGCAGCACACAGGGCGAAAGGAACGATAGCAGGCCGGCCACAAAAGCCAGGAACAGATGAGGCATCGAGACTTATCCGGCACCGGATCGCGCAAGGTGAACGGCCTTCGGGCCATGCCGCAGGCTGAGAGCACCCACGATGACAAAGTAGAGGCTGTAGGCGACGACCTCCTCGAGCGAGGGATTGCCGTTGTAGCCCAGGAGAGATTTCAGAAACTGCCCGGCCAGAGTATTCTCGTCCAGGATAGGGTTGATGTCCCATACATGGGCAATGAAGGTAGGCAAGAGCCCGGCTTCTTGAAGTTCGTGTACTCCCTGGGCCACCAGGCCGGCGGCGAAGAGGAGCAGCAGGATGCCCGTTACGCGGAAGAAGGCGCGCACGTTCAACCGGGCGCCCGCGGCAAACATCAGCCAGCCCAAGGCCACCGCCCCGGCCAACCCCAGCATGCCGCCGATCAGAGTTTGCACCGGGGACACGCTGAAGGCGGCAGCGGTCAGGAAAAGAGCCGTTTCAATCCCCTCGCGCATAACGGCCACAAAGACCAGTCCGAACAGCGCCCAATCGCTGCCGGAGGCCACGGCCACGCGCACGTCGGATTCCAGTTGCGCCTGGATGTGCCGGCCCTGGCGCTGCATCCAGAAGATCATCCAGGTGAGCACCCCCGCCGCCAGGAGCATCGCCACACCCTCAAAGACCGCTTCGCCACGCCCTTCCAGGGCCACCCCCAGGGCGTGGAGTGCCAGGCCGAGGGCCAGGCTAACGGCGACGGCCACCAGCACTCCGGCCCAAACCGTCTGGCTGCGGTTTGCATGCCCCAGCCGGCGCAGCACGCCCAACATAATGCCGATAATCAGCGCGGCTTCCAGCCCTTCCCGTAACGTAATCAGAAAAGAAGCGAGCATCTCTCTCCTCACAAGAGGTAGTCTTTATCCCATCATACATCTCTCTGGAAAGCACAGAAAGCGCCGATTGCCCCCCATCCTCCCGCGCCAAATGGCGGGGGTGCGCCCCCCGAAAAAGCAAGCGGGCCAGGTGTCTCCGGGGATACCTGGCCCGCTCGCCTCTGCTGATCTCACGGCAGGATGAATCCTGCACCACCTGCACCACAACCGCCGCAGCGCTGCCTCATCGGGAGGGCGCGCGAAACCCCCTCCTGCAGCCCACAGACACATCAGGGGACTGCTTTGCCGCCCCTTTGCTCAATTGCAGGTTGCAAGGACAATCTGAATTCCTTCGGCGCTACCGCGGCAGCACCACCGGACAAATGGAGAGACGTTCCCGCAGCGCCTCCGGCAGCCGTTTATCCTCCGGAGAGGCCCCCAGCCGGGCCGCCAGCCCCAGTCCGGCCAGAGGCCCGGCGGCGGAAAGAGGGCTGAGCAGCACAATCACCAGCGCCTCCCAGGTGGTGACCAGGAGCAAAAGGGATTCGGTAGCAGAGAGGGAGCGAGTCTGTCGCATGACGTACTCCGTGTTGCGTGTTGCGTGTCCCGTGTTCCTTGTCCCGTGTCGTGTAATCGGGAGCAGGGGCCGGACACCCTTTTCCCTCTTATCCGGCGGCGACCGGGACGGGATGCTTGCGCTCTATCACCAGTCCCAGGACGGACTCCCAGCCCAGGGTGGCGACCAGGTTGACCAGAAAGGCCAGGAAGCCGATCGTCATCAGGATGCCCCCCACCCACGCCACGTTCAGGTAGACCTGGTAGGGGTTCGGCTGGGGATAGAGCATCCGCCGCAGCATCCCCTGCGACCCGGCCATACCCATCACGTAGGTCATCAGCACTGAGCCGACGGTCCAGAACCAGAAATGGGCCAGGGTGAGGGCGCGGCTGCGGATCTCCCGCCCTGTGAGCATGGGCACCAGGGCGTAGATGACGGCAAACAGCAGCATGCTCAGGCCCGTCAGCAGCAGGGTGTGGGCGTGGGTCATGATCACCCACTGGGTGTTGTGCAGGATCAGGTTGAGGCCGACGTTGGCCTGGATGAGGCCCGCGCCGCCGCCGATGATAAAGCCAAAGATGGAGCCCAGGATGAAGAGCAGCGGCGTGGTGATCTTGACCGGCCGCGCCTTCCAGATGGTCATCAGCGAGGCAAAGATGGTCAGCCCCATGGTGAAGAACTCGCCCCAGGTGATGATCTGGCCAGAGAGGAGCCGCATCCACAACGGTTGCACCTGGTCGCCCAGCAGGTGGTGGCTCCAGACGCCCAGCGAGACCAGCAGGTCCACCATGATGACCGTCCGCACGACCGACTCCCCAAACAGCCGACGGCCCACCAGCAGGGGGATCAGCAGGTACCAGACGCCAGCGGTGTAGATGAGGACGTTACCGTCGGCCACCATGTCCAGCCCCCACCAGAACCAGTTCTTGTAGACCAGGGCGTCCACGGCCATGGGGTTGAGAGGATGGCCCAGGAGGGCCGCCAGCCCATAGACCAGGATCAGCGCTCCGGCGGTGAGCAGGACGATGGCATTGATGACCGTGTCGATGGACCCCCGCGCCACGGCGACGACAAAGACGGGCAGGCCGTTGTAATCCAGATTGGGCGCGTTCTTGTCCTCCTTACCCAGCCACTTCATCAGGCGGGAGATGCCAAAGGCCGCCCGCAGGAACTGCCAGAAACTGTAGGACTGGGGGTTGCTCTTGGAGAGGACAGTGCTGAAGGTGTTGAAGGAGAAGAGCAGGATGTTGACCATGATCACCGCCGCGCCGACGGTGAAGGGGATGGTCCCCACCAGCGGCACCCGGTCAAAGGAGACCGGCAGCGGCCAGTAGAGGGTGTACAGGGAGTTGAAGAGGCCGAAGAAGCCGGAGAGCCAGCAGAGCAGGACGCCCCCTGTCTGCAGCCAAAAGTTGAGCGGGACCAGTTTCTTGTGGCGGATTTCCTTCTTGAGCAGGTAAGGGACCAGGAAGTAGAAGGCCCCCATGACGCTCATATAGGCGAAGCCGTAGACGCCGACGATGGGGTGGACTGTCATCATGCCGTAGAGCAACTCGGCGGGCGTCGGCTCGTGGTCGGCGATACGGACGGCGTTGAGGGCCTGCTCAAACCCTGCCAGCGCTTCCGGCGCGGCCATGTGCGTGCGCATCAGGACGCCCTCAAAGCCGGTCATTGCCAGGAAGATGAGGGCAACGACAGCAAAGCGCAAAGTCCATTTCTCGATCCAGCCCATTGTAACACCTCCTGCATCTGTAGGACAACTGCCTGCAGTTGTCCTACGGTGTCACCTGAATCGCGTCGGGGACGAACATCTCTGGATGGCGCGGGCCGGAGTATTCGGTGGAGCGGATGTCGTAGGCGCCGGGCTGATCAAACCGCCAGACGATGCGGTTCTCGTGCCCCGGCACCACCTGCATCTGGAAGACCATCCGGCCATCTTTGCGAAAGACGCCCAGGCCGTAGGTCACATCCTGGCTGGTAGCGACAAACTCCACGAATTCGCCGGCCTTTACCTGGATGCCCCCGGACGGGAGACGGATCTGGTAGTCGCCGAACTCCACGCGGACCTGCTGCTGGGGCGTCGGGCGATCCCAGAGGATCCATTGCTGCCAGGGAACCAGAGGAGAAAGGGTAATGACGTTGACCAGCGCAAAGACGGCGACCAGGACCCCCAACCATATACGTTCCTGCCGGTCCATCGATCATTCTCCTTTCTGCCGCACTTTGGCGGCAAAGTAGAACATAAAGAGGGCTACAGCGACGACGAAAGCTGTATACGCCCACCAGATGGTTTCGGTGATATACATGCTCGCTCTCTCCTTTCCGTGGATTTCAAGTCTTGGGGTGGCCGGCCCCAATCCCCTACAACGGCTGTCGTTTCCGTTATCGCCTATCGCTTATCGCCTATCGCTTATCGCCTATCGCTTATTGCGGATCGCGTATAGCGGAGTGCGTGCAGCTCTAACCGTGGATCAGCGCTGGCAGGCAGTGCGTGCAGACCCACAGGCTGCGTCCCTGGTAGCGAATGGGGAGGAGGGGGACATTCTCCTCACCCGCAGCGCAGCGGAAGCAGCGTTGCGCGATGGTGCGCGTGCCGCGTTCCCGCATCAGCGCTTCGGCCCGTTCTTCGTCAAAATCGGCAGCCTGCCGCGTCTCGATGCTGAGCGCCCCGCTGGGGCAGACCGGCAGACAAAAGCCAGCCCCGTCGCAGAGCGCCTCGTCGACAACCCGCGCCTTGCCGTCCACCAGGACGATAGCCCCCTCAGCGCAAGGGATCACACAGGCACCGCAGCCGTTGCACAGCTCCTCGTCAATGTGAACGATCTGGCGAATGGTCATGTGGTCTCCTCTTACGTTTTACGTTTTACGCTTTACGCTTTACGCTTTACGTTTTACGTTTTACGTTTTGCGTGTTGCGTATTCCGTGCCCCGTGTCCTCACGCCCAGACAATTTCAAAAGCACACGTGATCGCCCCTTGCGGACAGATAGCCTCGCACCGGGCGCAGTAGGTGCAGTCGGCGGGGCGGGCGATCAGCGGGCCGTCCGGCGTCATATCCACCGAGCCGGTCGGACACAAGGCCACACACGCGCCGCAGCGGTTGCACAAGGCATAGTTGATTTCTGGCATTGTCCACTCGTTCATCCCCACCGTTTCCTTTCTGCTGCCAGTTTAGCAGAAAAAGGGCTGCCTGTCTACGACAAAAGTCGTCCTTGTCATTTCGACCATTCCGAATACACTATGGCTCAATCCATAGAGTGGAGGTCTGCCATGAAGGACTGGATATTCCGCGACGACCTGGAGGAGCTGGACCCGGCTGTCGCTGCGCTGATCGAATACGAAGCCGAGCGTCAGGCGCGCAAGCTGATCCTCATCCCCTCCGAAAGCTACACCCCCCGCGCCGTCCGCCAGGCGCTGGGATCGGTCTTTACCAACATCTACGCCGAGGGCTATCCCATGCCAGAAACGCGCTGGATGGATGAGGAGCGCATCCTCGATTATGAGGCGCACATGGCCTTTTACCGGCGCTACGGCGACCTGCGCTACTACATGGGCGTCGAATACGCCGACGTCGCCGAGGCGCTGGCGCGGCGGCGCTGCGCCGAGGCCTTTGCCACCGCCGACCTCTCCGCCGACCGCATCTATGTCAACGTGCAGCCCCTCTCCGGCGCAGCCGCCAACGTCGCCGTCTATGAGGCGCTGCTCAAGCCGAACGACACCATCATGGGGCTCGACCTGACCCACGGCGGCCATCTGACCCACGGCAGCCCGGCCAACGTCTCCGGACGGCGCTACAAGGCGGTCTTTTACACCGTCGATCCGCGCACCGAACTGCTTGACTATGAGCAGATCGAACAGCTCGCCCTGGAACACCGCCCCAAGATCATCGTCGCTGGCTACACCTCCTACCCGCGCCTGCCCGACTGGGCCAGGTTCCGCCAGATTGCCGACCAGGTGGGGGCTTATCTGCTGGCCGACATCGCCCACGTCGCCGGCATGGTCGTCGCCGGGGCGTACCCCACCCCGCTGGGGTACGCTGACGTGATCACCTTCACCACTCACAAAACCCTCTGTGGGCCGCGCGGGGCGTGCATCCTGACCACCGACCCGCTCCTCTCGCGGCGCATTGACCATGCCGTCTTTCCAGGCCTGCAGGGCGGGCCGCACGTCAACAAGTTCGTCGCCATGGCGGTGGCCTTCCGCATCGCCGTCAGCGCCGAGTTTCGCGCCCTGCAGCACCAGATCGTCGCCAACGCCAGAGCGCTGGCCGAGGCGTTGCGCCAGGAGGGCCTGCGCGTCCCCCACGGCGGCACCGACAGCCACCTCCTGCTGGTCGACTGCAAGACCGTTCGCGGCCCCTTCGGCGAGCCGCTGCTGGGCGACACGGCGGCGCGCATCCTCGACCAGGTGGGTATCGTCTGCAACCGCAACACCATCCCCGGCGATCCCTCGCCAGCGCTGGCCAGCGGCATCCGTCTGGGCACGCCGTGGGTCACCCAGCGCGGCTTCCGCCAGGCGGAGATGGGTGAACTGGCTCATCTCATCGCCGAGACGCTCAAAGCGGTCGTGCCCTACACCTATCCGGGCCAGCGCGGGCCGGTCTACCGTGGCAAGGTCGATTTCGACGTTTTGGAGGAGGCGCGCCTGGCCGTGGCCGGGCTGGCCGCCAGAGCCGGTATCGACTATGAAGTGAGGTGCAGCGGCTATCCGCACCACTGTCTGATTAACGAAGTTCGTCCGCCGGAGGGCCAGTGGGGCATGGTCGAGGTGGAGGGCAACGCTGCCGCCGCTTTTCTCGATCACGCGGTCGCGGAGGATGTCGGCAGCCTGGAGATGGGGACGTGGCAGGCGGTGACGCTGCTGGGGGCAGCGGGCGAGGTGCTGACGAAGGGCTATCTCTCGCGCCCTGATTTCACCCACGTCCGTTACCGCCTGGCCATTCCGGCCAAAGACATGCAGCGCGCGGTGACCTGGTTGCGCGACCTCTCGGACGGCTACATCCTGTTCGACCGGAGCGATCTGCAGATGCGGCTGCCGGGGCCGGTGGTCGTGCGCAACCTGGGGGCGTGCGAGGCGCCGGGGGAGCCGCTGCCGGAGGCGCCGTTTGCGCCGGGCCTTTCGCCCAAGCCGTACTATGTGGGGCTGTCGACCCATCGCCAGGCCGAGGAGACCGGCGAGCCGCTGCCGGATTTTGCCTGGCAGCCAGGCGAGCAGCCGCTGCGGCGGACGCCGCTCTATGCAGCGCATGAGCGGCGGGGGGCCAACTTTGTCCCCTTTGGCGGCTGGGAGATGCCGCTGCGCTACGGCCAGGTGCTGGACGAGCACCGCGCCGTGCGGCAGGCGGCCGGCCTCTTCGATGTGGGGCACATGGGCATTTTCGAGGTCTCTGGCCCCTTTGCGGCGACCTTTCTCGACCTGCTCACCACCAACGATGTCAACCGGCTGCGGCCGGGCGAGTCGCACTATGGCTTTCTGCTCGATCCCGACGGGCGGGTGATCGACGATCTGCTGCTCTATGCTCGCGCGCCCAACCGCTACCTGTTGGTGGTCAATGCCGCCAACACGGAGAAGGACTGGGCCTGGCTCAACGCGGTGAACGAGGGAAGGGTCTGCATCGACCGCGAGCGGCCGTGGGTGTGCCCATCGTTCCGCGCCGAACTGGTCGATCTGCGCGCGCCCGACCGTCCGCACACCTGGCGGGTCAACCTGGCGTTGCAGGGGCCGCGCTCGCGCGACATCCTGCTGGAGTGGCTGAAGGCCAGCCCGCCGCAGCCGGCCACGGCGGAGATTCGCGGCAAGCTGCTGGGGATGCGCCGCACTCATCTGATCGAGGTCCGATGGCCCTGGCCGGCGGCGCCGGGCGGGGTATTCGACCTGATCATCGCCCGCACCGGCTACACGGGCGAGCCGATGGGCTTTGAGCTGCTGGTCCATCCCGACTGGGCGGAGCAGTTGTGGGAGCTGTTGCTGGAGATCGGCGCGCCTTTGGGGGTGCAGCCGGTGGGGCTGGCGGCGCGGGACTCGTTGCGCATCGAGGCGGGGTTGCCGTTATACGGCCACGAGCTGGCCGGCCCGCTCGACCTGCGGCCTGACGACGCCGGGCTGGAGGGATACGTCAAGCTCTACAAGCCTTTCTTTGTCGGGCGGACGGCGTTCCGCGCCCATCTGGGCAGGCGCAAGATGACCATCGTGCGCTTCCGCCTGGTGCAGCGCAACGTGCCGCTGCCCAACCAGGGCGACCGCGTGGTCGACAGCAAGGGGCGGGTGATCGGTCAGGTGACCTCGTGCGCGATGGACACGGAGGGGTACTTTTTGGGCATGGCCTACATCGACGGGCGTTTTGCCACGCCGGGGGAGGCGATCAACATCCTCTCGTCGGCGCGGCGGGCGACGGACAAGCCGCTGGACGAGCTGGAGGTGGGCGACCGCGTGATCCTGGCTCGCGAGGGGACGGTGCTGGAGCGTTTCCCGCGCAGTCGAGGTTGACAACTTGGGTGCCTTGCTTTATAATCACTCACGACTTTCCTCGGTAGCTCAATTGGCAGAGCGGCCGGCTGTTAACCGGTTGGCTGGAGGTTCGAGTCCTCCCCGAGGAGCCAGTCAGAGACGCCGTATTTTCGGCGTCTCTGCTTTTTTTCTCGGCGCGTAACTGCCCAAAGTGCGCCGCAATGAGCTGCTCGCCCTGTTGCCAGCCACTTTCTAACCTGCGAGAGGGTGGCTGGGTACTCTACCATCCTTCCAGGTACTTGAGCCATTCCTGGTTCTCGGTCAGGTAACTGCCAAAGAGGTAGCTTGCTGTGGGCTGCGGCTCGCGCGGACGAGAGAGGAGCGTCATTCGCGCCTCCTCCAGCGTGCGCCCCCCCTTGCGCCGGTTGCACTGCGGACAGGCAGCCACCAGGTTCTCCCACGAGTGCTCGCCGCCGCGGTGGCGCGGTATGACGTGGTCGACCGTCAGGTTGCTCGCCTGGCGGCCACAATACTGGCAGCGATAGCCGTCCCGTCGCAGGATCTCTCGCTTGCTCAGGCGGATGCGAGGGCGGGGGTGCGGCACCATATAGAGCAGCCGAATGACGGAGGGGCGTTCATAGACGCTGGAAACCGTGCGAATCACGCCGCGGCCGTTCTCGACCACCACCGCCTTGCCCGCCAGAATCAACCCGATCGCTCGCCTGGTGGTGCAGACGTGAAGCGGCTCATAGTTGCCATTGAGCAGGAAAACCGGCTGGTCCATTCCTTTCTCCGGCTGCCAGTATAGCACAAAAGCAGAACGCTCACAAGAGATTTGCATCTTGGGTGTTCGAAACAGAACGCCGACGTGGGGGCATCCCTTGCTCGGCGGGGGTCACAGACCCCCGCTGGTGGGGGGGCGCCGGGTCACAGACCCGGCGGGAGCAGAGCAGGCGGGGCGCTCTACCCTTTTGCTTCGAACTCCCTTCGAACACCCAACTTGCGCGGCAGGGAGGGAGAGGGTACAATGGCAGGTGAGCGGATCCCGAACGGAAAACGGATGGTAGAAAGCGTCCCTGTTCACATCGAGACCAAAGGCCTCTGGTTGCGCCGTCACCGGCTGGTGCAGGCCGGGCACGTCCTGGGCGAGCTGGCCTTTGCTTTTGGCCCCCAGGCCTCTTTCAGCGCGGCCGCGGGCCAGCGCGCCTCGATGCGCCGCGTCTCGCTGTGGCGGGCGGACTATCGGCTGTGGATCGACGGCGTCGAGATGGGCCAGGCAGGCCGCGCCGCCGGACAGCGCGACATGACCGTGCGCTTTGCCGGTCAATCTTACCTGCTCCGGCCGCGCCGGCGGACACTGGGCGAATGGATGCTATTGGACGCCGCAGGTGCGACTGTGGCCCGGCTGCAGCCGGGCGGCCTGGCGCGTGCGCCGGTCATCACCCCCGAGGCGCCGCTGGATGTGCATCTGCTGGCCTTTGTCTACTTTCTGGTCGTGCTGCGCTGGCGGGCAGCGCGAAGGTTATAGCTCGCAGAGGATTTGCAATTCAAGGAGTCCCTATGAACGGCTGGCACTTTGATCCATATTCCGCCTTGATTGGCGCGGCTGTCACCCTGCTCCTGGTCGGCCTCGCCTACCGCTTCCGTCGGCCGATCAGCGACGGCTGGGCCGAGATCAAAGCCACTCTGCAGGGCTACGCAGGGCGCATCAGCGCTGGCGTGGAAGGATGGTACCGCGACGCGGTCGAAAAATGGGCCCAACAGGCCCACGCCCTTTCTCGCCTGGGAAAACTCGACCAGATCTTTGTCCTCCCGCCGCTTCTGGCCTCCCCTTTGCAGGCCAACACAGAGGCCGTGTCCCTTCTTCGACATCGGCGCATTGCCCTCAACGCGGCCCTGGTCGGCCACAATCGCCTTCTGCTGGTCGGCGAGCCGGGCAGCGGCCGCTCGACGCTGCTGGCCTACCTGGCGCTGCTGCTCAGCCGCCAGCAGGGCAGGGCGCAGTTGGGCCTCCCCAGCGAGCGCTTCCCCATCTATGTCCATCTGGCCGCCATTGACCTTTCCCCACCCGCCGACGAGCAGGCGCAAAAGGCCGAGCCGCCCCAGCCGCCCGCCGTCCTGGCCCAGGAGGCCGTCCGTGCTGTCTCCGCCCCTTCAGCCGCTGCTGGCCTGTTGCAAAAGCGGCTGCAGATGGGCTACTGTGTCGTCCTCGTCGACGGCTGGGACGAGCTGGGCGAGCAGCCGCAGGCGCAGGCCACGGCCTGGCTGACCCAACTGGTTGAGACGTTGCCCGGCAATATCTGGCTGATCGCTGTGGGCCCGCGCGGCTTTGCCCCGCTGGCCGAGAAGGGCTTTGTGCCGCTCTACCTGGGAACGTGGGAAAACGCCCAGATCGAGGCGCTGCTGACGCGCCTGGTCGAACGGCTGTTGACTCAGCCCGAAGCGCGACAGGCCCTCCCCCTGCGCGACACGCTGGACCAACTGGGCCGCGCCCTGGAGACAGACCCCGCCGTGCTCTCCCTCGCCCTGCGCGCCTGGCTGACCGTGGCCTATGGCGCCGCGCCGGAAGGACGAAGCGACCTCTACGGACAGGCCATCGAGCGCCTGATCGCCCCTTCAAAGGACGAAATCTGGCTCTCCACCGCCGCGCGCACTGTGCTCGGTCACCTGGCCCTGAAGATGCAGCAGCAGGATCGCTGGCTCATCTCGCGGGCCGAGATCGAAGAGGAAGTGAACGCGGCGCTGCCGCCAGCCGAGGAACGCCCTGCCCGCGCCGTCGCTCTCGTCGTCCAGGCGCTGACCGCTCCGGGCGGCATCCTGACCGCCCAGGGCGAAGAGCGCTACGCTTTCCTCCACCCCCTCTGGCAGGCGTACCTGGCCGCCCGCCAACTGCTGACCCAGCCAGCCGACATGCTGGCCGAACGGCTGGAGGACCGCCGCTGGCTGCCCGTGGCCGACTTTTACGCCGAGGCCGGGCAGATGGAACCGCTGCTCAAAGCCTGGCTGTCCAGGCCAGACGACCTCTGGCGCAGCCGCCTGCGCCGCGCCGCCCGCTGGGCCTCCTTCGCCCCGCTCAGCGCCTCCTGGCGCAGCGGGGTGATGGCCCTGCTGGCCCGCGCCGTGCTCGACCCGACAACCCCCGCCCCCGTCCGCGAACGGCTGGCCGAGGCCATCGCCCGCACCGGCGACCCCGGCGTGCTGGTCTTTTTGCGCCAGGCCTGCCAACATCCCCAGCCAGCCATCCGCGCAGTGGCCGTCTTTGCTATGGGACTGCTGCACGAACGGGCCGACACGGCCCTCCTGGTGCGCGCTCTCGATGACGAGGCTGAGCAGGTCAAGGCGGCGGCAGCAGGGGCCCTGGCGCGCCTGGCCACGCCCGCTGCCATCCGCCTGTTGACCCAGGCGCTGGTCGAAGGGGATGAAGCCCTCCAGGTCGAGGCCGCCCGCGGACTGGCAACTCTCGGCGAAGAGGGGTGGGACATCCTCCGCCAGGCGCTGAGGGAAGACGATTTCCTGGTCCGCCGCGCTGCCTGTCACGGCCTGGCCGGGGTGCGGCAGCCCTGGGCGCAGGAGGCGCTGGAACGCACCATGCGCGAGGATCCTGAATGGATTGTCCGCTCGGCCGCCAGCACGATCCTCTCCCAGTTCGAAGCCGAAGCGCCCGCCGGCATCAACCCGCCGCCTGTGGTCTCCGAGCTAGGCTGGCTCATCGCCTGGGCCGCCACGCGCGGCAGCGGCGTGGGGATGGGCGAGGCCGCCTTCGAGCCGCTGCTGGAGGCGCTGCAGGAAGGGGACCCTCCCGTCCGCCGCGCCGCCGCCCAGACGCTGGGCCTGGTCGGACGGCTCGAACACGCCGGGCCGCTGCGCCAGGCAGTGCAGGACTCGGAGCCGGAGGTCGCCAGCGCGGCCCTCTGGGCGCTGGAAGAGCTGGCTTCCCGCTACGGCGTCACCGTGCGTTGAGACCACTTTCGCAACGAGGTGCCATGAACTCGCTGGACGCGCTCTGTGTCAACACCATCCGCACGCTGGCCATGGACGCCGTGCAGCAGGCCAATTCGGGCCATCCTGGCCTGCCCATGGGCGCGGCGGACGTCGCCTTTGTGCTCTGGACGCGCTTTCTGCGCCACAATCCGACCGACCCGGCCTGGCCCAACCGCGACCGCTTTGTCCTTTCGGCGGGCCACGGCTCGATGCTGCTCTACAGCCTGCTCTACCTGAGTGGCTATGACCTCCCGCTGGAGGAGCTGCAACGCTTCCGCCAGTGGGGCAGCCGCACGGCAGGACATCCCGAATACGGCCTGGCACCCGGCGTCGAAGCGACGACCGGCCCGCTCGGTCAGGGCATCGCCAACGCGGTCGGCATGGCCATGGCCGAGCGCTTCCTGGCGGCGACGTTCAACCGCGAGGGATTCCCCATCATCGACCACGCCACCTACGCCCTGGTCTCGGACGGCGATCTGATGGAGGGCATCAGCCACGAGGCGGCCTCGCTGGCCGGCCACCTGGGGCTGGGCAAGTTGACCTGTCTCTACGACGACAACAAGATTTCCCTCGACGGGCCGACGGCGATGGCGTTCACCGAGGACGTGGCCGCTCGCTTCCGCGCCTACGGCTGGCACGTCCAGGCGGTGGATGGCTATGACCTGGACGCGGTGGACGCGGCGCTGCGCGCAGCTCAGGCCGAGGCGGAGAAACCTTCGCTGATCCTGTGCCGCACCCACATCGGCTACGGCAGCCCCAACAAGCAGGACACCGCCGCCGCCCACGGCTCGCCGTTGGGCGAAGAGGAGGTGCGCCGGACCAAAGAGGCGTTGGGCTGGCCGGCTGACGCTCACTTCCTGGTGCCGCCAGAGGCGCTGGCCTTCTTTCGGCAGGCGGTGGAGCGCGGCCGGCAGGCGCAGGCTGCCTGGCAGGAGCTGTTCGACCGCTACGCGCGCGCCTATCCGCAGCAGGCTGAACAGTTACAGCAGTTGTGGGCCGGCGAACTGCCGACAGGCTGGGAGGCAGCGCTGCCGGTCTTTTCCCCTGCCGATGGCCCGCTGGCGACCCGTCAGGCTTCGGGCAAAGTGCTCAACGCGCTGGCCCCCGTCCTGCCCACCCTCTTTGGCGGCTCGGCTGACCTGGCCTCTTCCAACAACACCATGCTGACCGCCTGTGAGCCATTCCAGCGGGCGACGCCCGCCGGCCGCAACGTCTGGTTCGGCGTGCGCGAACACGCCATGGGCGCCATCCTCAACGGCCTGGCCTATCACGGCGGCGTGATCCCCTACGGCGGCACTTTTCTGGTCTTTTCCGACTATATGCGGCCGGCGGTGCGGATCGCGGCACTCTCGCACCTGCCGGTCGTCTACGTGTGGACGCACGATTCGCTCTGGCTGGGCGAGGACGGGCCGACCCACCAGCCCGTCGAGCACCTGGCGGCGCTGCGCGCCATCCCCAACCTGGTCGTCATCCGCCCCTGCGACGCCAACGAGACCGTCGTCGCCTGGCGGGTGGCGCTGCAGCGGCGCGACGGCCCCACCGCGCTGGCCCTCAGCCGGCAGGCGCTGCCCATCCTCGACCGCAGCGAGCTGGCGGGCGCGGAGAACCTGGCCCGCGGCGCCTATGTGCTGCGCGAGGCGCCCGGCGGCGACCCGGCGCTCATCCTCATCGCCTCTGGTTCGGAGGTGCACCTGGCGCTGGCGGCGCAGGTGGCGCTGGCCGGGCAGGGCGTCGCCGCGCGCGTGGTCAGTATGCCCAGTTGGGAACTCTACCAGGCTCAGCCGCGTTCATATCACGAACAGGTGCTGCCGCCGCACGTCACCGCCCGGCTGGCGATCGAGGCCGGCGTGGCCCAGGGCTGGGAACGCTACGTCGGCCCGGGGGGGGACGTGATCAGCATCGAGCGCTTTGGCGCTTCGGCGCCCATGCGCGACCTGATGGAGCATTTCGGCTTCACCCCGGCGGCAGTGGTCGAACGGGCGCTGCGGCTCCTGCCCGCCGCCCGGCGGTGAGATGCGCTATGAGCGATGGACTGTGGCGGACATCGTTCTGGCAGTGGCAGAATGGGAGAAGAGAGCGCGTCGAGGGCGCGGTGCCCGTCGAGGAGCAAATCCTGCTCTACGTCAATGGCGTGACGCTGGTGGGGCTGATGTGCACGCCGATCGCGCTGGAGGAACTGGCTTTGGGTTTCCTGTGGAACGAGGGGCTGATTGCCGGCATGGATGAAGTGGTCAGCGCCCGCGTCTGCGGATCGGGCCGCTGCGTCGATGTCTGGCTGACGAAGGACATCGAGCCGCCGGCCCTGCGCACCATCACCTCCGGCTGCTCTGGCGGCACGACCTTCGAGAGCCTGGTGGAAGCCCGTCACCCCGTCACCATCGACCTCCGCGTGACGCCGGAGGGGGTGCTGGCGCTGATGGGCCGCCTGCAGGAAGCGGCGCACCTCTACCGCCAGGCGCAGGGCATCCATACCTCGGCCCTGGCGGACGGCGAGGAGCTGCTCTGTGTGGCCGAGGATGTCGGCCGTCACAACACGCTGGACAGGCTTGCCGGGAGCTGCCTGCGTCGCCGCATGCCCACAGCCGGACGCATTCTGCTCACCTCCGGGCGGGTCAGCTCGGAGATGCTGTCCAAGGCGGCGCGGATGGAGGTGCCGCTGGTCATCTCGCGCACCGCGCCGACCTCGCTCTCGGTGGCGCTGGCCCGCGCCTGGGGCATTACGCTCGTCGGCTACGTCCGCGGGCGCACCTTTCGCGTCTATGCCAACCCGCGTCGCATTGCCGGGTGGGAAACGGAGGAGTAGAGCGATGAAAAAGCGAACGATGGCCTTGTTGTTGTTGCTCTTGCTGGTCGCCGCCTGCAAGCAGGGCGAAGCGCCGACTGACACGCCTGCACCCCCGCCTCAGCCCACGCAGATGGCTGCGTCCCCCACGCCGCCGCCCGCCGCAACGCCCCTGCCGCCCACTCCCTGGTCGACCCCCCTCCCGCCTGCCCAGGCGGACGCTGTCGACCAGGCAATCGCCTACCTGGCTGCTGAGCTGGGGGTGGCCGCGGCGCAAATCGAACTCGTCTCGGTAGAAGAGGTCATCTGGCCCGACACGAGCCTCGGCTGCCCTCGCCCCGGCATGGCCTACGCCGACGTGCTCGTGCCCGGCTTTCTCGTCCGCCTGGCCAGCGGCGGCCAGGAATACGAACTGCACCTGGGCAATCTCAGGGGACAGATCGTGCGCTGCGACCACAGCGAGGTCAGCCTCGGCTCCCCTGAGCGCGCCTTCCGCATCCTGCTGGAGTATCTGACGGCGACCCATCCCGGCTTTGGCCTGGCCCAGATGAGCGCGTGGGAGCGGGAGGATCAGACGCCCCCGGGAGTGACAGGCTCTTCGACCCTGGCCTGGCACGGCGGCGACTGGACGCTGACGCTCTCCTTCCCCGTCGTGCCCAATCCGAGCTATGAGGCTGTCCTCAGCCATACCCTGGCCGGCGTCGTCTGGCAGGGCAAGCTGGACGGCGAACAGGTGAGCGCAGAGGAAGAGTTGTTCCCTGCCGTCGCCGTGGGCACGTGCGACCAATCGATCCGGGTAGAAGACCTGGACGAGTGGGCAGGGGTGACCGTCACTGTTCAGGACGGGACCATCCACATCGAACAGAACCTCTCCTACGTCTGTTGCGCCGAGCTGGCGGTCTCGGCTGGCCGCGAGGGGAACACGATCAAGGTCATCGAGACGAACGTCGGCGAGATGTGCCGCTGCATGTGCGGCTACCCGCTGACCATCGACCTGGCGGGTCTGGGGGACGGCGCCTACACGGTCCAGGTGTGGGGGGTGCAGTATTTCGACGCCTCGCCGCTGGAGCTTTTGGGCAGCGCCGCGCTCACTCTCCCATAAGGCAATTGCCCGATGAACTGGCTCGAAGCGATGCAGGCGCGCCACAGCACGCGCCGTTACAGCGAGCAGCCGGTAGCCGCAGAGCTGCTGGAACGGCTGCTGGCGACATCCAGGCAGGTGGTCTGGCTGATCGAACCCAAGGTGCGCCTGGCCCTGGTCAGCGGGCGCGAGCGGGTTGGGCGCATCCTCTCTTCCCCCGGCAGCGTGTACAGCCTGGTCCAGGGCGCGCCCCATCTCCTGGTGGGCCTTTTGCCGCAGGAGAGAGATTGGGGACGGCTCGAATTGGGGTACAACCTGGAGCACGTTGTCCTGGAAGCGACGCGGCTGGGCATCGCCACGTGCTGGATGACCGGCTCCTACCATCCCGAAGCGGCGGCTGAAGAGGTGGCGCGGCCTGGAGAGGTGGTCGCTGCGGCGGTGGCGCTGGGCTATCCGCGCCGCGACATGCTGGCCCGCACCTACGAGCGCGCCGTTCGCAGCGTGGTGGCTGCCCACCGCCGTCTGCCGCTGGAAGAGCTTGTCTTTGCCGGCAGGTGGGGAGTGTCCTGGCAGCGAGAGGAGGCCGACCCGGCGCTGGTGACGATTCTGGAACACGCGCGGCTGGCGCCGTCGGCGCGCAACGGCCAGCCGTGGCGGTTCATCCTCACAGGGGAGAAGCTGGTGCTGGCGCTTGTCCGCCCTGCCCCCATCGACGCGGGCATCGTCATGGCCCACGTCGCGCTGGCGGCCAGGGAAGTGGGGTGGCCGGGCCGCTGGACCGTGCGCTGGGACAATCCCCTCTACATCCGCCCGTTGGACCTGCCGTGGGGGGCGATGGTCGCGGCCACCTTCTCCGCGGACCAGTGAGGGGATGCCATCCTCCCGCAGGTTTTGGAACCGCAGCGCGATTGACCACCTGGCCGAATTGCGTTACAATCGGCCCCAATGAACAACCATCTCGCTCGATTCGAAGCTCTGGCCGAGCGGCTCGTCGAGGGGACTTTTGCCCGGCTCTTTGCCGGCTATCTCCATCCCCTGGAGGTTGCCACGCACCTGGCCCGCGCGATGGAGGACCGCCAGGTCTATGCGGCGGATGGCACGGCGCTGGCGCCCACGCATTACTGGATCTATCTCCATCCGCAGGACTTTGGGCCGCTGGTGGCCAACCGGCCAACGCTGGCAGAGGAGCTGGCCGGGTATGTTGCCGAGCTGGCGCGACAGGCCGGCATGCTCCTCGACGCGCCGCCCGTGGTCGCTGTCGAGCCGCTGCTGGATGTCGCACCGCACACCGTCCGCGTCGAGGCGCGCTGGCTGCCCGCCGCCGCAGCCGACGCCAGCGCCACGCGAGAGATGATGGCGGAGGAGCAGGCGCAGGTGCAGGCCGCCGTCGAGGAAAAGCCGCGCGGACGCCCCTTTCTCATCGTCGACGGACAGCGTCACGTCGAGTTGACCGCGCCGGTGATCAACATCGGCCGGGCGCTGGACAACGACATCATCCTGGAAGACTCGCGCGTCTCCCGCCATCACGCCCAGTTGCGGCGACGTTTCGGGCGCTACATCCTCTATGACATCGGCAGCTCCGGCGGCACGACGATCAACGGCTACCCGGTCCAGGAGTGTGTTCTCCAGCCGGGAGACGTCATCTCCTTCGGCGGGGTCGAGGTGATCTATGGAGAGGATGTTCCAGCGGAGCCGTCCCCGTCGCCCCGCCATGATACGCCAACGTGCAAGCTAGAGGACACCCGCTGAAACGGAGCCGCTGACGGTGGATGTCGTACTCGTCCTGTTGCGCGCTCTATTGGCCGTCCTGCTCTACGTCTTCCTGGCGGCGGTGCTGCTCGTGCTGTGGCGCGATCTGCGCTGTGCAGCCGGCGCGCGCCCGTCGTCGCGGCCGCAGGGGCGGCTGATCGTAGTCGAAGGTGGCGAAGGCCCGCCGCAGCCCGGCACGGTCTTTGCCCTGCAAGAAGTCACTTCGATCGGGCGGCTGCCCGACAACACGCTTGTCTTTGCCGAGCCTTTCGTCTCTGCCCACCACGCCCTGCTGACCTGGCGCGAGGAGCACTGGTGGCTGGAGGACCTGGGCAGCAAGAACGGCACCACGCTCAACGGCGAACCGGTCACCCAGCCGACGATTGTGAGCGCGGGCGACCTGATCGGAATTGGGCGGGTGGTGCTCAGGGTGGAGGAGTGAGGGGTGGGCAAGTATGCAAGTGGGCAAGTATGCAAGTGAAGCCTGGAATGTCAAGGAGGTCACAATGCAGCCAAAAGACAGGCAAGAGATTTTTGAAAAGTGGGTGGAGGAGGCCCCGGAGTTTTTGAAGCGGGATCCTCTGTGGCGGTTTGAGTTGTATCCCAAAGCGTTATTCTTCTACGATCTGGTATGGGAAGACTGCCAGGGTTTGATGCGTGATGTAAGGGGACGGGCGATTGCTCAGCAGTTGATTCGCAGTGCGGGGTCGATCTGCGCGAACATTGAGGAGGGGTTTGGAAGAGGGTATGGCAAAGAGTATGGCTATTTCTTGCGCATTTCTATGGGCTCGGCAAGGGAGAGCCGTGGCTGGTACTACCGCGCCCGCGCCCTTATCCCAGAGCCAACACTGGCGCATCGCTTTTCCGTGATCGGCGAGATCATCTCCATGCTCGCCCCCAACATCCAGCGCCAATACAACTATCGCAAGAAATAACGTACCCGCTACCTGCGCACTTGCATACTTGCATACTTGCACACTTGCACACTTGCATACTTGCATACTTGCACACTTGGAGGTACCCATGCATCCCATTCACATAGGCATCATCGGCGGTTCCGGCCTCTACAAGATGAAAGGGCTGAGCGACGTTGAAGAGCTGCACGTCACCACGCCCTTTGGCGAGCCATCGGACGCGCTGCTTGTCGGCACGCTGGAGGGCGCGCGCGTCGCCTTCCTGGCCCGCCACGGCCGCGGACACCGCATCACGCCCGGCGAGGTCAACTACCGCGCCAACATCTTTGCCCTCAAGAGCCTGGGCGTTGAGCGGATCATCTCCGTCTCGGCCTGCGGCAGCCTGCGCGAGCACCTGCACCCCGGCGAGGTCGTCGTCCCGGATCAGTTGTTCGATTTCACCAGGCGGCGGGTCAATACCTTCTTCGGCGACGGCCTGGTGGCCCACATCGGCACAGCCGATCCCTTCTGCGCCGATCTCTCGGCGGCGGTGGCCGACGCCGTGGCCGAGGCGGGCGGCACCGTCCACCGTGGCGGGCGTTTCATCACCATCGAGGGGCCGCGCTTCAGCACCAAAGGCGAGAGCCACACCTTCCGCGCCTGGGGCATGGACATCATCGGCATGACCACCAGCCCCGAAGCCTTCCTGGCCCGCGAGGCCGAGATGTGTTACGCCGTGATGGCCCACGTCACGGACTATGATGTCTGGCACGAGACCGAAGAGCCGGTCAGTGTGGAGATGCTGCTGGCGACCCTCGCCGCCAACACCGACCTGGCGCAGGAAGCGCTACGGCTGCTGGTTGCACGGCTGGCCAGCGAAGAGCGCACCTGCGCCTGTAAGGACGCTCTGGCCACCGCCCTGATCACCCAGCGCGACCTGATCCCGGCCGAGGTGAAGGAGAAACTGAGGCCGCTGGTTGGCAGGTATCTGGAATAGCGCCATGTCCTCAGAGCCTGCCCGAAAACCGGCGGGGAGCGTCACAGAACCTGCGGGAGGATTTTCGGACAGGTCCACCTCCCGCCGCGAGCGAAGGCTTCTTCTTCTCGCTGCTGCCTTTGTCGCCATCGGCTCGCTCACCCTGCACCTGGCGCGCCCGGCCTTTACGCTCTATGATGCGCTGCTGATCCCCGCCGCGTGGGCTGCCTGCTTTGCCACGGCGCACGTCACCTTCTCGCGGCGATTGCCGGCGCGCGACCCGCTGCTTCTGCCCGTCGCCGCGCTGCTCAGCGGCTGGGGCCTGCTGATGGTCGGCCGGCTGGCGCCCAATTTCCTGTCCCGCCAGATCACCTGGTTGCTGCTCTCCACGCTGGCTATGCTCGTCGTGGCCCAGGCCGGGCGCGACCTGCGCTGGCTGCGTCGCTACCGCTATACGTGGCTGCTGGCAGGCATCGTGCTCCTGGCAGCGACGTTGCTCCTGGGGGTCAACCCCTCCGGTTCCGGCCCGCGCCTCTGGCTGGGCCTGGGCGGCGCCTACCTCCAACCTTCCGAGCCGCTCAAGTTGTTGATGGTGGTCTTCCTGGCCTCCTACCTGGCTGAGCGCCGCGAGCTGCTCCTCGAAGCCGGCCCTCGCCTGGGGCGCTGGCGATTGCCGTCCCTGGCCTATGTCGGACCGCTGCTGGCCCTCTTCGGCCTGGCCGTGCTGATGCTGGCCTGGCAGCAGGACCTGGGCGCGGCGATGCTCTTCTTCTTCACCTTCCTGGCCATGCTCTTCCTGGCGACGGGCCAGTGGGGCTACGTCGCGGCGGGATTGCTGCTGTTTGCCCTGGCCGGCACGGCGATCTACCTCCTCTCGGCCCGCATCGCGCTGCGAGTGGCGGGCTGGCTCGATCCGTGGCCCAACGCCGCTGACCAGGCCTTCCAGATCGTCCAGAGCCTGCTGGCCTTTGGCAGCGGCGGCATCGGCGGGCAGGGGCTGGGGCTGGGCCGCCCCACCTACATCCCTGCTGTGCACACCGACTTTGTCTTTGCCGCCATTGCCGAAGAGTTCGGGCTGCTGGGTACGCTGGCGGTGGTTGCCCTTTTTGGCGTTCTGCTGTTGCGCGGCCTCCGCGCTGCAGCCCGCGCCGGTCAGCCCTTCGAACAGTTTCTGGCGGCTGGCCTGACCGCCGCGCTGGTGATCCAGGCATGGGTGATCATGGCTGGCAATACCAGGCTGGCCCCCATCGCCGGGGTGACGCTGCCTTTTCTCTCCTACGGCGGCTCCTCCTTGCTGGCCACGTTTGTCACCCTCGGCCTGCTCGTTCGTATCTCGGCTGCTGGCTTTGACGTGCGCGGCGCCCGGCAGGCGACCGCTCGCTCTCTCTTGCGCGTCGCCTGCGCGTTGAGCCTGGCCCTGGCCTTGCTGGCGGCGACCGTCGGCTACTGGTCGGTAGCCCGCGCCGACTGGCTGAGCGCGCGGGAGGATAACCCCCGCCGCGTCGAGTACGAGCAGCGCATCCTGCGCGGGCGCATCCTCGACCGCGACGGCATCGTGCTGGCGGACATCGAAAGAGGGCCAGATGGTCTGGTCAGGCGCATCTATCCGCTGCCCGAAGCGGCCCCCGCCGTTGGCTATGCCAGCCTGCGCTACGGCACCGGCGGCATCGAGGCCGCCTTCGACGGCGAGCTGCGCGGCGAGGCTGGTCTCTCGCCCTGGCAGGTCGCCTGGCTGGAGCTGCTGCACCGCCCGCCGCAGGGCCGTGCCGTGCGGCTGACGATCGACGCTGACCTGCAGGGGCAGGCGCAGCAGGCGCTCGGCGGGAGCGCCGGTGCGGCGGTACTGCTGGACGCTCGCAGCGGCGACATCCTGGCGCTGGCTTCGGCGCCGTCTTTCGATCCCGCACGGCTGGACGAGATGTGGGACACGCTGAGCCAGGACCCTGCCGCGCCGCTGCTCAACCGCGCCACGCAGGGCCTCTACCAGCCCGGCGCGGCGCTGGAGACGGTTGTGCTGGCCGAGGCGCTGGAGCGCGGCGTCGCTTCGCTGTTCGACCCCGCGCCCCATCTGACTGCCACGCTGCCGTTGAATGGCGTCACGCTGGCGTGTCTGGGCGAGCCGCCTTCGAGTGACCTCGGCGGCGCGTATCGGGCGGCCTGTCCGGCGCCTTTTGCTGGGCTGGGTGAGCGGCTGGGTGTGGATGGCCTTTCGGCAGCGGTGACGCGCTGGGCGCTGGCAGAGCCGCCGTCGCTGGAAGTGCCTGGAGAAGCGGGCGACTGGTTGCCGCAGGACGCGGCGCTGGAGGCGGTGGGGCAGGGCAGCCTGACGGTGTCGCCGCTGCGGATGGCGCTGGTGGCGGCGGCGCTGGCCAACGGGGGCACGATCCCCGCGCCACGGCTGGCGCAGGCGGTGGAAGAGTCGGGCGCGGGGTGGCGGGAACTGCAGCCGAGGGGCGAACCACGCCTGGTGCTCTCGCCCGAGCTGGCCCGCCGTATCCTGTCGAGCTGGCAGAGCTATAGCCCTGCTGTGCTGGGACACGAGGGGGTCGCCGTTGCCGGGCAGGGCCGCCCGCCGCACAGATGGTTCCTTGGCGTGGCGCCGGCGGAGGAGCCGCGCTACGCCGTCGTGGTGCTGCTGGAACACGCCGCCGCCCCCCACCGCGCCGCCGAACTCGGCCAGGCGCTGCTGGAGGCTGCGCTGCGCTGAAGCGGCTGTGGAAGGCCTGGATCGCTTATTGCTGCTCCTCGTACATACTTTGCCGATTACGCGATATGCGATAAGCGATATGCGATAAGCGATAAGCGATATGCGATATGCGATACGCGATACGCGATTTGGCCTGTTTTTCCCATTGCTATAGGAGAGAAAATCGAGTATAATGAACAAATGGCAGCAAGGAGGTTCCTGGCAGGCTGGGGTGAACCATGAAACTGTTAGCACGCAAGCTGCTACTGAGCTGTGTCATAGGCATCATTTTCCTTGCCGCTGTTCTCTCTTCCCCCGCAGGGGCCATGCTGCGGCAGCAGCCTCCGCCTCCTCCTGATGAGCCGGAGCAACACTTTCCCCAGACAGGGTTCTATGTCAGGGGGCCCTTTCTGGATTTCTACAACGCCCGCGGTGGCTATCGCATCTTTGGTTATCCGCGCTCGCGTCTCTATTACGATGCCAGGCTGGGTCTTTGGGTGCAGTATTTCGACAACGTGCGGATGGAGTGGCACCCCTCCAACCCCGAACCCTACAGGGTCCAGCTTGGCCTGTTGGGGGAAGAACTGGGGATGCGCATGCCGCCCATTCCCAGCAATCAGGTCCCCTTGGGCAACCCCCTCCGCCGTTATTTTCCTGAAACGGGCCACGTGGTCTCGTTCGCTTTTCTGACCTTTTATGACAACAATGGCAGCCTGGATATTTTTGGCTATCCGATCACGGAACCGTTCATAGAAAACAACCGCGTTGTGCAGTACTTCCAGCGCGCCCGGATGGAGTGGCATGCCGAACGCCCGCAGGATGACCGGGTCGTCTTGGGCTCTCTGGGGGTTCAGTTCCTGTCGGCGGTCCCGCACGAGTACCTGGTACCTGAGCCAGAACCGCCCAATCCTCCGACCTCGACCAACCTGGCGCGCATTTCGGCTTATGTCCGTAACATGATCACGGGACGTGAAGGAGAGCAAACTGTCTTTGTCTATCTGGTCGACAGCAACCGCCGGCCCGTTGCAGGCGTCACAGCAACGGTGACAGTGTACTTTCCTTGGGGGGCAGCCGTTTACACAGCGGGGCCGTCAAACCAACGTGGCATTGCCAGTACAACTTTTTTCTTCGACTCGCTGCTGGTGGGGCGCAAAGTCCTCATCGATGTGACGGTTGTGACGCCCGACGGGCGCACTTTGACGGCCGAGACCTTTTTCGTCCCCTGGTATTGAGCAGAACAAAGCCCATGTCAACGGCCCCTCTTTCTAACAGGGGCCGTTTGGCTTTATGGCTGGGCCTCTTCCGTGTCCTCGTCTTCCCAGCCGATGATCCAGACGCACAGGCCGGCCAGGCCGATGGTGGCGACGATCAGCGCAATCCATTGGCCCACTTCCAGCCCCACGTTACGCGCCGAAAAGATCAGGATCACGACCATGCCCACCGCCAGTACAAACCAGGCAGTCAGGCGAGGATGCCGTTTCATCCAGTTCATCAGCACCGCCATACTCACCTCGCGCATCCAGAAAGAGCCTACAGCGGCCTGACCACCCGGTCGGCGCGCAGTTGCTTGAGCACAACCCACTCTGCAGTGGGGTTGGCCTCGCGGGCGGCCTCCCGCCAGGCTTTGGGCAGGCTGGCCACTTCTCTGAACCCATAATTGAAGGCTTCCCAGAAATCGATGACTTCCTGCGGCGTGTTGGCCGGCATGAACAAAATGGCTGCCTCGGCCTGCAGCTCTTGCGCTTCCTTTTCCATCTCGTTCAGCAAAGCACGCCCGGCGCTGACCCGATAGCGATGGGGGTAGATCAAAAAATCGGCCACCCGCACGACCAGGTTTTCCACCTGCCACCCCAGCAAGCCAACGATTTCTTGCTCCACCTCGGCGATAAGAAAGCCGACCACCCCCAGCCTCTGTAGCACAGCCTCACGGGTCACCGCGGGCCCCTGGGAGCGGACCCGGTTCACGAAAGCAGCGATCTGTTCTGCGTCAGAGGGTCGAGCGCGCCGAACGCGGACTTCTGCAACCTGGGTCATCGATTCTGTCTCCAAGCCTCTGCTTCAATGACACCCTTTACAAAACCGATTATACCCTGATTTTTGTTGTGCACAAGACCTTTAGGATCTTCAAGGCGTCTGGCGGATGACAAACGGCTCAGCGACCTGCAGGCGGTCTTCGATCCAGACGCGGACCTCGTAGAGGCCGGGCTGGTAGCCATTGATGGGCTTGAAGAAGAGATAGGTGCTGCCGGAAGCGGTCGAAACAACGGGACACTCACCCTGGCGAATGCCCCACAGGCACGTCAATCCGTCGCTGCATTCGCCGTTTGTGCACCAGCGATAGGTCCAGGTGACGCCCCTTGTCATGCCCTCGTACTGGAAGAAGAAATAGACGCGGTGGTCGCCTGGCGCAAACTCGACGCCGGGATCGACCGGCGCACCGGCGCGTTCCTCAGTGGCAAAGGCGATGAACCTGATGCGGGCATCGGCAGGGGCGGGAACGGCGTCCGGCAGGCGCGCTACGGTGTCTGCCGGCAGGGGGACGGCAGGGGTCGGCGTGGGGATGAGCGGCGGCGTGGCCGTGGGACGGCGTGTCGCCGTGGCGGTGGGCATAGGCGTCGGCGTCGCCGTCGGCATGACGGTGAGGGCCAGCGTCGGCGGGACGACAGCCGTGGCTGTCTCTGTGGGTGAAGGCTGCGTCGGCGCGACGACAACCGGCGCAGGTACGACGGCCTGCAGCAGGAACAAAAGCGCCCCGATGAGCAGCAAACCCAGGGCCCCTGCTGACCAGATCGCTCCCCGGCGGCGTGCCGTTTCGCGCAGCACATAGTAGGGCGCGCGGCGGGCGCGCCGGAAGTAGAGCACGCCCACCGTCAGGGCCACGGCAGCCAGGCCAAACAGCGCGATGGCTCCCCAGCGCAGATAGGGGATCAGGGCGCGTACGATCGACAAAGCGGCATACTCCCCGAATGATAACAAAATTATACATCGATTGCTGGAATGTGCGAATCACCTGCCGCGCATTTTGGTATGAACGGGGCATCCGCGCCCCTGCCTGAGATCGCGGGCGTCTCCGCCCGCCCAGAACCCGCCTGGGATCGCGGGCGTCCCCGCCCGCCCAGAAAGGCAGAGATGTGCCTGCGCCCGATTTGCGGTATAATCTTCCCCATAGCACACTTTGTCTACCTCTCCAATACGCGATACGCGATAGGCGATAGGCGATACGCGATAGGCGATACGCGATAAGCGAGTATAATCTCCCCATGGCACACTTTGTTTACCTCTCCCCTCATCTGGACGACGCTGCGCTCTCCTGCGGGGGGCAGATCGCGCTGCAGACGCGGACGGGCAGCCGCGTCTGGGTGGTCACCGCCTTTGCCGGCGACCCGCCCGGGCCGCTCTCGCCCTTCGCTCGAGCCTTGCACCAGCGCTGGGAGCTGGGCGACGACGCCCCAGCCGCCCGGCGGGCGGAGGACCTGGCTGCCCTGGCGCGGCTGGGAGCGGTCGCCCTGCACTGGGAGCTGCCCGACTGCATCTACCGCTGCGACGCGGCCGGCGCGCCGCTCTATGCTGGCTACGAGGCGCTGTGGGGGGCCATCCACCCGGCCGACGAAAGACTGGTCGAACCGCTGGCGCAGCGGATCGCCGCCCTGCCGGCAGCCGACGCGCTTTATGCGCCGCTGGGCGCCGGCAGCCATGTCGACCACCGCCTGCTGCGCCGGGCAGCCGAGGCGAGCGGCCGGGCACTCGTTTTCTACGAAGAGTATCCCTACGCCGAGGATCCGTCAGCGGTCGAGGCAGTGGTGGGGCCGGGCTGGGCGGCAGAGCTCGTCCTGCTGGATGAAGAGGCGCTGACCGCCAGGAGTGCAGCGGTGGCCTGCTACCGCTCCCAGATCAGCTCCTTCTGGCGCGACGCGGAGGAGATGACCGCGCGCCTGCGCGCCTATGCCCTGCGCGTCGGCGACGGCCGCCCCGCCGAACGGCGCTGGCGCCGCGCCGCGTAAACCAGCCCGCCCAGGAGGAGCAGGCCGAGGCCCAACAGCGCCCATCGGCCTCCATCCGGCCGGCGGACGGTGAGGCTGTCGATGCCAGCGCTGCCCTCCCTCACCACGACGCGCACCCTATGGCGCGCCGTCCGCCAGCCGCTGTAGAGGCGCACCGGCTGCCCGTCCAGCACGATGCGCCGTGGCTGCCCGCCATCGACTGTCACCTCGATTGCGCCCTGCACGGGCCCGGGATCGAGCACGAGCTGCTGTCCTTCGAACAGAAACGCAACCGCCGCCCCGGCGCGGGCGCGACGAAAAGCGCCCAGCACAGCCCGCTCGTCCCCTACGGTCTCCCACTCCCCCTCGTAAGCCAGCGCCCAGTGGCTCTCCTGGTGCACGCCGGGGTAGAGGGTCGGCGTGACGCTGGCGATGTAGGCGCGCATGGACTCGTAGACAGGCATGGGCGTGAAATCCGGCTCGGCCATGCGGAAATAGTACCACGACTGGTCCCGCTCGGCGTCGGAGGCCCGCTTGAAGAACCAGAAATTGACCACGCCGACCCAGGGCCACTCTTCCATCGCCCGCTGGTAGGCCAGGGGGGCGTAGCGGGCCTGTTGCTCCAGGGTGACCTGGCCATAGTTGCCCAGGCCGCGGATGGCGGGGTCGTTGGGCACGGCGTTGGCGTTCATCTCGCTGATCCAGATGGGCTTGTGGGCATCGCCGTTGGCGACCATGATGTCGCGCAGGTAGAGCGGGCGGCTGTAGTTGACATAAAGCGGTTGCAGGCGGCGGTCAGTGGGGCCGGACCAGAGCAGATAGGCGTTGACGGCCAGGACGTCGAAACAGTCCGCCGCCCCGGCATCGTACATGCGCTGCAAAAAGATCAGGTCGTTCAGATCGCGCCCGCTCAGCTCGATCGTCTGCGCCAGCGCGCCGCTGATGACCACCGCCTGCGGGTCGGCCTCTTTGATCCGCCGATAGGCCAGGCAGAGCAGTTCGGTGTAGGCGGCGGGGTCGACCGGCTGCTCCCCCCATTCGGGGTAGATATTGGGTTCGTTCCAGACCTGGTAGTAGCGGATGCGGCCGCGGTAGCGCGTGGCGACTGCGTGGACATAGTTGCCATAGTCGGCCAGGTCATCGGGCGGGGCGTAGGTGCCGCGCTCGTTGCCGTCGGCGCGCGACCAGGCCGGCGGGTTGCTCAGGCGGGCGATGATCTCCAGCCCATATTCCTCGGCCAGGGCGACGATCTGGTCGTACTTGGCCCAGGCGTCCACGGCGTCGGCCTGACCGTCGCCGTCCAGATCGTTGCGCCGGTCGACGAAATCGCCCCGCCCGTGGATCTCGATGTCCTCCCAGGGGAACTCCTGGCGGATCCAGTGAAAGCCAGCCGCGGCGACCATTTGCAGCGTCTGCGCCCGCTTCTCCGCTTCGACCTCTTGTTCGAGAAAGACGTTGATGCCAAAGGGGTTGACCCCGGCGTTGTCGACGGGGGAGTAGCGGGCGGTGCGCGGCTGGGGGCGCAGGGGATTGCCCGCCAGTTGGAACAGGCCGTAGAGCTGGCCGCTCAGGTCGTCCTCGCCCGTCCAGGCGAAGAGGGGGTTGGCCGTGCAGCCGGCGAGCGTCAGGAGGAACAGGCAGCTCAGCAGTCTGGCGGCGGATTTGCGCACGGTTACGGCGCTCTATTTCGCCGCGCCGACGAGCGCCGCCACCCCTGGCGGGAGGTTGCCCTGGGCCAGGTAGGCCCGCACCTGCTCGCGGGCGCCCTCGAAAAGCGCTATCGTCTCGGCGTCCGATCCCTTAAAGCCGCCGACGGTGCGGCGGGCGCAGGTGCAGCAGCCCAGCGACGCGCGGTAGGAATCCAGGTCGCAGGTCAGGCAACTGCTCATGTTGATCATCATCAGCGAGAACGCCAGCACGTCCTCGTGCTCGTCGGGCAGGGCGCTCAGGCGGTCGATCAGCGCGGCCCACTCCTTGCCGCGCAGGTCGCGCAGCAGGGGAATGCAGCGCGGTGGGAACAGAATCTCGCTTTCTGGATACATCCGTCAGCCTCGTATGTTCAGAGTGGGCGAATCATAGCACAAAACGGCTGCGCTTTCAAGCTATCCCACCCGCAGTCGCCAGCCTTCCTGCATGTAGAGGCCGTCGCGGGGCAGGCCGTGCTCGTCCCACAGGTGACCGTTCCACTCCCAGAACTGGTCGCGGCTGATGCCGTAGCGCTCGCAGATGTTCCACACCGAGTCGTTGACCGTGACGTGGTGGTAGACAACAGCGGGCTCGGCGGCCGCCGCGGGAGCCGGGGGCGGCGCAACAGGGGGGCGCGGTGCGGGTGTGGCGGCGGCAGGCGCGCGCGTTGGCGGCGGCGCTGGCTTGCTCTCGACGGGCGCCGTGAGTGGCGCCGGGCGGGCCTCCACGGGCGGCGGCGGCAGGACGGCCTCGATGGGCGGCGGCACGACCTCGACGGCTGGCGGCGGCTGAACGGCTTCGACGGGCGGCGCTGCCGGCGGCCTGCCCATCGAAGCCAGGATCGCCCACAGCTCCGAAGGTGTGGCGCGGGTGTGATAGACGCTGAAGAAGGGCGGATCATAGGCCGCCAGCGTCTCGGCCCACTCCACGAACTCGGGCGCGCTCAGCGGCGTGCCGCGCTCGTCCTTGTGCGCTGCCAGCACCGGATAGAGCGGCGGCATGCTGCCCCACTCGGCGGACCAGCGGGCGTGTTCGCCATAGGCCCATTTGCCGATCACCGTGCGCGGCGTGCGCCCGTGGCTGGGGAAACACTGGGGCATAAAGCCGCCCTGGCAAAACGCGTTCATCTCGCGGTAGGGAAGGTCCAGGTGCTGCCAGATGTTGGGCAGCGAGGCGTAGTAGAGCTGTTCGGGGTCTACGCCAGCCTCACCCAGCCGGCGGCCGAGGGCAGCTGCGCCCACCGTCTTTCCTGCTGCCGAAGGTCCCACCTCCAGGATGACGCCCTGGCAGCCTGCCCGCAGCGACTTGACGACCAGCGCCGCCTCGGCGTTGGGATCGTCGCAGCGGGCCTGGAACCAGGCAAAGGGCACCAGCCCTGCCTGTTGCAGGCGCGCGCAGACCCGCCGCGTCGCATCGACAAAGAACATGCCGCGGTGGCCAGCGCGATAAAAGACGTGCGTCGCGCCGATGGCCAGGGCCATCTCGACTGCCATGTCGACGTCGCCCGAGTCGAACAGCCAGACCCCTTTGCCGCGCAGGCGGCCAACTGGCGCAGGGGTGCTGACCGCCGCAGGCGCGGCTGGCGGCGGCTCGCCCGGCTCGAAGGGCCACTCCATGCCCTCGAAAGGGTCGCGTCCGAAGGTGCTGAACTCCTTATCCATCTTTTACAATCCTCTCCACCAGGCGGCCATAGTCCTCCGCTCCGGAGCAACGAGGGTCGTACTCATAGATTGTCTGTCCAAAACCTGGCGCCTCGGCCAGACGGACGTTGGCCCGGATCGGTTCAGCCACACGGTTGCCAAAGTAGCGTTGCAACAACTCGATCACTTCACGATCTTTGCGCCGCTGTTCATAGTAGAACGAAGGCAGCACCAGGTAGAGCTTGATATAGTGCTGCATTTCCCAATAGACCGACTTGAGCGTATCGATCACCTGGCGCGTGCCAGCCAGGGCCATGTAATCCGTCGCCACCGGCACGATCATTTCCTCGGTAAAGAGCAGCCCGTTCTCGCTGACGATGTTGACCGAGGGTGAAAAATCGAGCAGGATATAGTCATACCCCCGGATGTCGCGCATGCCGTCGGCCAGGCGGCGACGAGCGGCCTTTTCGTCGCCCATGCGCCACAGTTCACCCTCGGCGGCGAGCAGGCGGCGGTCGCTGGCGATGATGTCCAGGTTGTGCCGCGCGCGGACGACACAGTCCTCCGGCTCGGCGCGGCCCAGCAACAGGTCGGTCAGGGTGTAGAGATAGCGCGTGCCCAGGCTCAGCGCCAGCCCGCCCTGGGCGTCCAGATCGATGCACAGCACGCGCGCCCCGCGCATCGCCAGCCCGGCGGCCACGTTGACCACCGTGGTCGTCTTGGCCGTGCCGCCCTTGTAATTCAGGACGCCGATGATTCTGCTCATGCTCTCCCCTCGCCCCCTGACCGTTCCAAAAACGGGGCCCGCCAGGCTATTCTGCGTCCGTTCCTTCCAGCAGGGCACGGACCTGGGCGGCCCGCACGCCGCTGACGCGCACGGTCTTGCTGCGGGAAGTGTGCCCGGCGACGATCTCGACGTTGTCCCGGGACACGCCCAACAGGTCGGCCAGCAGACTTTGCAGCGCCTGGTTGGCCTGGCCTTCGACGGGCGGGGCCTTGAGGCGCACCTTGAGCGCGTCGCCGTACAGACCTGCCACCGCGTCGCGGTGGCTGCGCGGCGCGACGTGGACGCGGAAGGTGCAGCCTCCCGCCGTTTCTGCGACCTCGAACCGCCCTACAGCGCCCATTGCACCAAAGCCAATAGCAGCCCTTCGGCGACCCAGAGGAGGAGGATCAGCACCAGCGGGCTCCAATCGAGCGGGCCGGCGATGGGCAGCCGTCGGCGCAGCGGCGCCAGCAGCGGCTCGGTGACGTTCCACAGGAAGCGCATCACCGGATGGGCATAGCTCATGCCGAGCATCGGCAGCACTGCCCGCGCGATGAGGCACAGCACATAGACATTGAAGGCGGCACGGATTGACCACGTCAGGACTGTTGCGATCATTCGATTCTTTCTCCAAACAGGGCGCGGCCGATGCGCACCATCGTCGCGCCTTCTTCGACGGCGACCTCGAAATCGTCGCTCATGCCCATCGACAGATGGCGCCAGGCGACGGCGGGGAACTGCTCCGCCAGCGCGTCGCGCAGCGCGCGCAGGCCGGCAAAGACCGGGCGGACCGTCTGCGGGTCGTCGACAAATGGAGCTATGGTCATCAGCCCTTCCACCCGCAGGCCCGGCAGGGCGGCGATCTCGGCGCAGGCGGCAAAGAACGCCTGGCGCTGCGCCGCGTCGGACGCCCAGCGGTCGACGGCAAAACCGAACTTGGTCGCCTCGCCGCTGACGTTGCACTCCAGCAGCACCGGCAGCTCCCGTCCGGCCTCGACCGCCAGGCGGCTCAGCCGCCGGGCGATCTTGGGCCGGTCGATCGAATGAACGATGTCGAAATGGGCCAGCGCCAGGTCAGCCTTGCGGCTCTGGATGTGGCCGATCATGTGCCAGGTGGGGCGCGGCCCGTCCACGGACGCATTGACCTGCGGCACCTTTGCCGCGCCCTCTTCGGGGCGGCTCTCGCCAAAGTGGCGCAGGCCGGCGGCATAGCCTTCCAGGATCACCTCTACTGGAAAGGTTTTGGTCACCGCCACCAGGGTTATAGCGGCGGGATCGTGCCCGGCGCGCAGCGCGGCCTCGGCAATGCGATTTTGGACCTGTTTCAGGTTCTGAGCGATCAACCTGTCACCCTATTCCAGCATCACGACCACGCCAAAGCGCCCGGTCCTGCCCCTCTCGCCGCGGTGGGAGAACCACTCGTCGGTGCGGCAGGCAGTGCAGAGGCCGGAAAGCTCCACCGACCCCACGCCCGCCGCCAGGAGCTGCGCCTGCAGCGCGGCGGGCAGATCGAGGTAGAGCGCGCCGTCCTGCCGCCGCACCACCTGGGCGCCGGCAGGGCAGGCCCTCTCGACCGCCTGGGCGACCTCCGTCCCCACCTGGTAGCAGCAGGGGCCAATGGTCGGGCCGATGCCGGCCCACAAGTCAGCGGGCCGGCTGCCGACGGATTCGACGAAGGCGGTCACGCCAGCACGGGCGACGCCGTTGGCGGCCCCCCGCCAGCCAGCGTGGAGCAGCCCCACCGCCCGGCGCACGGGATCGAAGAGGATCAGCGGCGCGCAGTCGGCGAAGCGAAAGAGGAGGGCCACCCCCGGCTCGGTGGTCAACAGGCCGTCTGTCTCCTGCTGGATGGTGCCCAGTTCGGCGCGGCCCACCCGTCGCACGTTGGCCGAGTGCACCTGGTAGGGGCTGACCGTCTGCTCGCGGCGCAGGCCCAGCGCCCTCAGCGCCCGCTGGTGGTTTTCCTTCACCGCTTCGGGGTCATCGCCGACCGTGCTGCCCAGATTGAGCGTGGCGAACGGTCCCTGGCTCACCCCACCCAGGCGGGTGAAGGCGGCATGGGTGACTCCTGCCCCTGCCAGTCCTTCGAAGCGGTATAATACAACGCCGTCGTGGTTTTCCCTGTGCATACCCATCCCATTATGCCTTGGGACGCCGTTCTGCGCAAGTCGGGGTTAGGGGGAGGTCCGGCCTCTCGTGCAAAGCGGCCCGGCCTTTGCAGGCCGGGCCGCCAGCGACCAGGTGCCGAGGGCCAGATTTGAACTGGCGACTCCCTGATTTTCAGTCAGGTGCTCTACCAGGCTGAGCTACCTCGGCAGGTTAACGTTGTTCTTGCTGTTTTTGTGAATAAAGCAACAAAATCCGTGCCCGTTCGTGAAATTCGTGGCGAATTCCGATCGTTCATCTGCCAGGTGCGTAAAACCTGAAATATTCTACCACGATTCCGATTCTTCGCAAGTTGCTCTTGGAGGGTGTTCGAAGCCAAAGGATAGAGCGCCCCGCCCTGCTCCCGCCGGCTCTGTGACCCGGCGGGCTTCACTGGCGGGGGTCACAGACCCCCGCCGAGCAATGGGGGGCCCCACGCCGGCGTTCTGCTACGAACACCCGGAAATCCTCGCTTGCCACCGTTGCCGCGGCGGGTTATAATAAGACGCTTTAGAAAGCTATCGACACGAGGGAGTCGTCCTATGCAAATGGAGGTCCTCTGTGGCCCGATCCAGGCCAGCGATGCCGACGCGATCGTGCTGGGCCTGTTCGAGGGCGCACCGCTCGAGGGCGCTGTCAAAGCTGTAGATGAGGCGCTGGGAGGTGCCGTCGCCGATCTGATCGCCAGCGGCGATTTCGGCGGCAAGGCCCAACAGGTCGCCGTGCTCTATCCACGCGGCGCCATCCCCGCCCGCCGCGTCATCCTGGTCGGCCTGGGCGCGGCGGAAACATTCGACGCCGACGCTGTCCGCCAGGCGGCCGCCGTCGCCGCCAGGCGGGCGCGTGAGCTGCAGGTCAACCGCCTGGCCTCTGTGCTTCACGGCGTCGACAGGCTCGGCGCCGACGGGGCCGCTCAGGCGACGGTGGAGGGGAGCGAACTGGGGCTGTATAGCTACCACGGCCAAAAAACCGCTCCCCCGCCGTCAGTTCTGCCGCAGAGCCTGGAACTGATGGCGTCGGACGAGGCCGAGATGGCTGCCGCAGCGGAGGGCGCCGCCAGAGGGCAGGTCGTCGCCGCTGCCGTCACCCTGACCCGCGACCTGGTCAACCTGCCGCCCAACATCTGCACGCCCGCTTACCTGGCCCAGGTTGCCGTCGAGGTGGCGCAGAAAAGCGGCCTGCGCGTCGAGGTGCTGGAGCGGAAGCAGATGGAGGCGCTCAAGATGGGCGCGCTGCTGGCCGTGGCCCAGGGCAGCGACACGCCGCCCCGCTTCATCGTCCTCGAACACAACGCCGACCGCGCCGCCGACCTCAAAACTGTCGTCCTTGTTGGCAAGGGGGTGACTTTTGACACGGGCGGCTATGACCTCAAGACGCGGGAAGGGATGGCGAACATGAAGGTGGACATGGCCGGAGCCGCTGCCGTCATCGGCGCGATGCAGGCGGTCGCCGCGCTCGACCTGCCCCTCCACGTCGTCGGCCTGGCGCCGGCCGCCGACAACATGATCGGCAGCCGCGCCTACCGCCCGCAGGAAGTCATCACCGCCAGCAACGGCACCACCATCGAAATCACCAGCACCGACGCCGAGGGGCGGCTGCTGCTGGCTGATGCCCTCGTCTATGCCGCGCGCTTCCAGCCCGCTGCCGTCGTTGACATCGCCACGCTGACCGGCGCGTGCATGACCGCCCTGGGCGTCGGCGTCGCCGCCGGGCTGTTCAGCAACGACGACGCGCTGCGCGACGCGCTGCTGGCCGCCTCAGCCAGGACGGCAGAACGGCTCTGGCCGCTGCCGCTCTTTCCCGAATACGAGAAGATGATCGAGTCGGACACCGCCGATGTGGCCAACAGCAGCAGGGAAAAGTTCCCCGGCGTCGGCGCGTCGGCGACGTTTCTCAAGCGCTTTGTCTCTTACCCCTGGGCGCACATCGACATGGCGGGCATGGCGGTGGGGGAAAAGGAGCATCCCTACATCGCCAGAGGGAAAGCATCCGCTTTTGGCGTGCGCCTGCTGATCGAGTTCGTCCGCGGCTGGCAGTGAGTCCGAAGAAACCTGCGGGAGGTTATGGCGCTTCTGCCAGCATGGCCTCCAGTTCCGCCAGCGACGTGATCGCGTCGATGCGCGTCAGAAAGGCGCGCAGAGAGGCGCTCTGCGCCCGCAGGCGCTGCACCGCCGGGCCGACCGGGTCCTCGCCCGCCGCGCCTGGCTCGTCGGCATACGAGCCGTGGAAGGCGAAATAGGCCTGGTTGAGCTTGCGCAGGCGGTAGCCATGCTCCCAGAAAAAGATGCGCCGCACTTCCATATACGCCTCGGCCTCCTCGATCCGGCCCTCGGCCAGCAGCCGCTCCACCTCCACCCGCGTCAGGTGCATCTCGTGGCGAAAGTCAAAAGCTGGCGGTTCCTGCGGCTGCTGCGGTGTGGCCGTCTCCTCCGGCGGCAGCAGATCGGGATAGTAACGCGCCACGACCGCCCGTCCGATCTCCTTGCCCACGATGGAGGCTGTCGTCTCGTTGATCGTCCGCGCTTCCTGGCTGCGGTCGTAGCGCCAGCCCAGGGGGTGAAGATAGAGATAGTGGTGCGTCCACTCGTGGGCGGCGACCTCCATCACCCACGGCAGGTATGAATGCTCCAGCATCATCGCCGGCCAGGCCGACAGGCCGCCAATGGCGGTCACGTAGGACGAGACATCAAAGGTCTCATCAATGCGTGACTCGATTGCCGTCTGCTGGGCTGCGTCCAGCCCGTGCTGGAGGTGCTGGCTGTAGATCGTCTCGATGCGCTCGCGGGGGGAGACGATGAGGGCATAGGGCAGCGGCGTAAAGCGCGCCCCCACGGGCGGGAAGGGCTGGCCCAGGATGCCCAGGCCTTCGTCGGCCAGGGCAACACTGACCTGCTCCTCGATGATCGCCTCAAAGACCGGCTGCTGCCATGCCATCCGGGCGCGCAGCTCCTCCAGCGCCTGGCGCAGGCTGGCCGTTTCTGTCTCAGCGTCGGCGACTGCTGGATCGGCATAGATCGCTTCGATCTGCCCCTGGAGCGACCCGATCTGCTCGATCTGGGCAGCGTAATCGCGCACAAAGGCGGTGCGGTCGGCTTCGCTCATGTAGCGCTGCGGCTGCACCAGCCAGTGGGCCAGCTTGCCCGCCAGCGCCTCCGCTTCCCAACTCCAGAAATTGAAGCGCAGGTCAGCAGTAAAACGGTCCAGCCGCGTAGAAAGCGCGCCCGGCGGCGGCCCCTCTGCCTGGAGAAGGACGAGGAGCAGCAACAACACGAGCCAGAGATCGAGCCTCTGCCAGAACCAGCGCCAGACGCGGCCCATCGGATCGCTGCCTCTAGCCGCGCAGCGCTGCGCCCAGCTCGCGCTCCAGCGTGCGCACGATCCTGGCGCGCAGTTTGCTGACGTCCTGATCGGTCAGGGTGCGGTCGCCAGCCTGGTAGGTGAGGCGGTAGGCCAGGCTCTTGCGCCCGGCGCCGATCTGCTCGCCGCGGTAGACATCGAACAGCTCAGCCGAACGGAGCAACGCGCCGCCAGCCTGCATGATGAGCCGGTACACACTCGCCGCCGGCAGCGCCTCGTCCACCACCACCGCCAGGTCCTCGTAAACCGGCGGATGGGTGGAAATGGGCTTCATCTTGCGCGCCCCCTCGCCGGCGACCAGGAGCTTCTCCAGATCGAACTCGAGGGCGCAGACGGGCTGGGAGGGCAGGCCGAAAGCTTCTCGCACCTGCGGATGAAGCTCGCCCATCACGCCGGGCGTCTGCTCGCCGATGTGGAGCCGGGCGCAGCGGCCAGGATGGAAGGCCGGATGCTCGTGCGGGGCAAATGTACCCTCCACCCCCAGGCGCGTCAGCAGCGTCTCGACCACGCCCTTCAGCTCGTAAAAGCCCATCGGTGAGCGGTCCTGCCCGGCGATCCACGAGCGCTCCTCGCGCGGGCCGGTCATGACGATGCCCAGCCGGAGCGGCTCTTCGGGCAGCGTCTGGCCCTCCACCGGCAGATAGACTGCGGCGATCTCGAACACGGCCACGCGGTCGAGGAAGCGCAGGTTCTTGCGCGCGACGTGCAGCAGCGAAGGCAGCAGCGTCTGGCGCAGGGCGGAACGGTCGCTGGCGAGGGGATTGCGCAGGCGCAGGTATCTCTCTGCGTCGAAGGGCACGGCGGGGGGATGGAAGGGACGCTCCTCTTCGGCGTCAACCAGCGAATAGGTGATGACCTCGTCGAGGCCCAGGCCGACCAGGAGGTCGCGCAGCCGTTCGACCCCTTCCAGGCGGGGGTTGGCGCGCTGCGGCGGCATCTCGTCGCGGATGAGCGTCGCCGGGAAGCGGTCATAGCCCCAGATGCGTCCCACTTCTTCCATCAGGTCCACCGGGCGGGTGACGTCCTGACGGTGGGAGGGAATGGTGACGCGGAGAGGGGGAGATGGGGGGAGGTCTGCAAGGGTGTAAGTTTGCAAGTTTGCAGGTTTATCCACCTGCCCACTTGCATAGTCGCCCACTTTGAACTCGAGGGAGGTGAGGATGCGTACCATCTCCTGGCGCGGGATTTCGACGCCGAGGAGGCGCGTGGCGCTGGCGGGGTCGAGCTCGATGACCCGCTGCGGCTGGCGGCCGGGGTAGAGGTCGCCGATGAGGGGGACGACCGTGCCGCCGCCGAGTTCGACCATAAGGTGGGCGGCGCGCGCGGCTGCCTTGACCGTCAGTTCGGGGTCGACGCGCCGGCCGAAGCGCACGCTCGACTCGCTGGCCAGTCCCAGCAGGCGCGAGGTGCGGCGGATGCTGAGGAAGTGAAAGTTGGCCGATTCGAGCAGGATGTCGGTTGTGGCGTCGGTGATCTCGCTTTCCAGGCCGCCCATGACGCCGGCCACTGCCACCGGCCCGCCGCCGTCGGTGATGAGCAGCATCTCGCCGTCGAAGGTGCGCAGCTCGCCGTCGAGCGTGCGCATCTGCTCGCCGGGGCGGGCGCGGCGGACGATGATGGCGGGCGTCTCTGCCCCCGGTCGCGCCCGCAGGACGTGGTAGTCAAAGGCGTGCAGCGGCTGGCCCAGTTCGAGCATCACATAGTTGGTGATGTCGACCATGTTGTTGATCGGGCGCATGCCGGCATAACGCAGGCGCATCTGCATCCACAGCGGCGACGGGCGCACCGTCACGCCGCAGATCATGGCTGCCGAGTAGCGCGGGCAGAGGTCGGGGTCGGCGATCTCCAGTTCGATGAAAGAGGGAGTAGCGGTCAACTCGGCCGGATGGCGTTGCAGCACCTCGAGCACATCGCGCCTGAGCGGCTTGTCCAGCAGCGCTGCCACCTCACGGGCCACGCCGACGACCGAGTAGAGATGGGCAAACGGCCCCTTGATGTCGAACTCGAGCACCGCGTCGCCCAGGTAATCGACCAGCGGCATGCCGACCGGCGCGTCGTCGGGCAGGTAGATGATGTCCTCGTGCTCGTTGGAGAGGCCCAGCTCTTTCTCTGAGCAGACCATTGCCCGCGAGACGACGCCACGGATTTTGGACTTTTTCAGCGTCTTGATCTGCGGCTCGGCGGAATAGGGGTCCCACAGGCGGGCGCCCTCGAAGGCAAAGGCCACCTTGAGGTGCAGGCCGCTCTGCCCTTCGATCCGCTTCAGGCTGGGCGGGCCGGAGACGACCACCTCGGTTTCGGGGCCGCCATAGTTCACCTCGGCCAGCACCAGGCGGTCGGCTTCGGGGTGGGGGTGGACAGCGACGACCTCACCGATGACGATCTTGTCGGGGTCCCAGGGCAACGCCGCGCCCGGCAGGCCGATATATTCGACCGTCTCCACTTCCACCCCGGCCAGCGTCAGCCGTTCGGCCAGGGCGGGGATGGGCAGGTCGAAGTCGACGTATTCTTTGAGCCAGGAGAGGGGGATTTTCATCGTTTGTCTCCTCGTATAATATGTGCTCACGCGGGGTCTGCGACCCCGCGCCCGGCGGCGGGTGACACAGCCGCCGCGAGCATGAACATCTCATATCTCGTATCAGAACTGGCGCAGGAAGCGCAGGTCGTTGTCGTAAAAGAGGCGGATGTCGTCGATGTCGTACTTGAGCATGGCGGGGCGCTCGACGCCCAGGCCGAAGGCAAAGCCGCTCCATTCGGCGGGGTCGTAGCCGCCGTTTTCGAGCACCACCGGGTGGACCATTCCCGCGCCGGCGATTTCCAGCCAGCCGGAGTATTTGCAAACGCGGCAGCCCTTCCCGCCGCAGAGGATGCAGTTGATGTCCGCTTCGATGCTGGGCTCGGTGAAGGGGAAGTAGGAGCTGCGGATGCGGAGGCGCCCTTCGGTGCGGTAAAAGCGGCGGGCGAACTGGCTCAGCGTGCCGATCAGGTCGGTCATAGTGATGTTGTGGCCCACTGCCAGCCCTTCGACCTGGTAGAACTGGTGTTCGGAGCGGGCCGTGATCTGCTCGTAGCGGTAGCACTTGCCGGGGAGGATGACGCGGATGGGTTCGGGGCAGCGCTCGCGCATGACGCGGATCTGGCCCGGCGAGGTATGCGTGCGCAGCAACACCCCCTCGCTGATCCAGAAGGTATCCCACATATCGCGGGCCGGGTGGTGAGGAGGCATGTTGAGCAGGCCAAAGTTGAGCTCGTCGGTCTCGACGTCGGGCGCTTCATAGACCTGAAAGCCCATCTCGGCAAAGATGGCATAGATCTGGCGCAGCGTCTGGGTGGTGATGTGGAGGTGGCCGGGGGGGGTGGTGCGGCCGGGCAGGGTGACGTCGAAGGCACCGCGCTGCAGCTCCCGCATCAGTTCCTCCTGGCGCAGCGTCTCCAGGCGGGCCTGGTAGGCGGCTTCCAGCATGGCCTTGACCTGGTTGGCGGCCTGGCCAAAGGCGGGGCGCTGCTCGGGCGGCAGGTCCTTGACCGAGCGGAGCAGTTGGGTCAGTTCGCCCTTTTTGCCCAGGTAGCGGCGGTGCCACTCGGCCAGCGCGTCGGCGTGTGGGACTGCTTCCAAAGCGGATACAGCCTGATCCTGGATTTGTGTTAGCTTCTCATCCATCTTGCATTGTTCCTTGTATCGGTAAGGTGCACATGGTAATCCAAAGTATTGACAATGTGTTCGGTTTGCTATACAATATGAGTGCAGTCTGATCCCGGCCGATGCCGTGGGGTAGGACTGCTCCCCCGCTCCCGGCTGACCGGGAGCATTTCTTTGCCTATTTATGGGTATAGCACGATACCCGGCGGGCCGCCTCGGACTGCGTTCACCTCTTTCACAACCAAGTTGCCAAGTTCGTCCCAGAGGTCATCAGGCACGCTCCGAATAGGCGACACGTATCGGGAGTGGAATGCGGCGTAGGCGTTCCAGTCCGCCAGTTGGATGAAATAGGAGTCTTGTGACTCTCGCTCATTTGGGTCCTCGACGATCCTTTGGATGGGGAAGGCTATCGTTCCTCCTCCCCAATGGCGAGGCACGTTGTGGTATCGGCGCATGTGACGTAACCTTCTGCGGATAAAGAAACCGTGTCCCTGGTCAGGGAAAATCATGGCCCATTCCTGGCCTTCGCAAAAGCGATTGATGCGCTGTAACGCAAACGTCCAGGCGGCATAACGGGGTTCCCATCCTCTTGCGTCTGCTCCTTTTTTCTCGATGGCAATCGCGAAGGTCCGAATATCCAGCGTATGGTTCTGGTACTGGAGTAATTCGCGGTAGAGACTCATTCGTCTCTGCCGCGACCATTGCAATGGGCGCAGGACGCCGCCAGACCTGCGAAAATCGGCTGCCTTGATCTCTGGGCGGGTCGGGATACCGTAGGCCGACAAGAGGTTACGTCGCAAGGTAACCAGGCAATTCAGGGACTCAAGCCAGTTCGACTCGTGAACCAGGACGCAGCTCAAGACAAAATAGGCCGTTGGGCTGTTTACCAGGCCAGTGTCTCCCGACTCGTCAAGGTAGGCCAGGTACATAGCAGTTCTTTCTCCTATGACGATATTGTCTTCTCGAATAACAGAAGCGCCCTCGCCCGTGGGGACGAGAGCGCTGGCTCCCGCGGTACCACCCCGCCTGGCTCGTATCGAGCCCTCTTTGCGCCGACGGCGGTCGCACTGCAATCGGCTGCCCCGATAACGCCGGGCCTGCGGAGCGGGCTACTTGCCGCCAATGCGGTTTCACCCGTCGGCTCGGGAGCGAACTTCAGCGGCTTTGTTCGGGTGAGGCTTCCAGTCTCAGGCCCCACCTCCCTGGCGTCCCAAAGGTCCCGCCCACTCTCTCCGTCACAGCCTTTGTCAGGATCTGGTTGTTGGCGCGATTATGCCGCAAAAGGGAAAGATTGTCAAGCGTATCCCTTGCCCCGTTTGCTCAAACTGCCCCTTTCTGGTATGATTTCCCTGTGATGCTCATCGATCTGCTCAAAACCATGCGCCCCAAGCAGTGGGTCAAGAACGTCGTCGTTTTTGCCCCGCTTGTCTTTGACCACAAACTGGGCAAGGTGACCTACCTGGGCCGCACGATGCTGGGGTTGCTGCTGCTCTGTCTGATCTCGGGCACTGTCTACATCATCAATGACCTGGTCGATGCCGAGAAGGATCGCCAGCATCCGCGCAAGCGGAACCGCCCCATCGCCGCAGGCCGCCTCCCCCCCAGCGTTGCCCTCGCCGCCGCCGCCCTTTTCCTCCTGATCGGCCTGCTGCTGGGCTTTTGGCTCGACCCCGCCTTTGGCGTCATCCTCACCCTCTATCTGCTCATCCAGATCGGCTATTCCTTCTGGCTCAAGAACCTGGTCATTCTCGACGTCTTTGTCATTGCCGCTGGCTTTGTCCTGCGCGTGGCCGCCGGCGTTCCTCTCGTCGACGCTGAGCGCTTCTCGCCGTGGATGTACATCTGTATGGCCCTGCTGTCCCTCCTTTTCGGCTTTGCCAAGCGCCGCCACGAACTGGCGCTGCTCCAGGAGAACGCCAACAGCCACCGCGAGAGCCTGCAAGAGTACAGCCTGCCGCTGCTGGACCAGCTCCTGGGCATCGTCAGCGCGGCGACGCTGGTCTCCTATGCCTTCTACACCTTCTCCGCCCCCAACCTGCCGGCCAACCACCTGATGATGCTGACCATCCCTTTCGTTCTCTATGCCGTCTTTCGCTACCTTTACCTGGTCCAGGTGAAGGGGCTGGGCGGCGAGCCGGAAGAGATTGTCCTGCACGACCGGCCATTGCAAGTGACGGTGCTGTTGTGGGCCCTGGCCGTGGTGTTGACGATGTATCTTTTCTAGGACAGAGATGGTTCAGGCTTCGGCGCCGGGAAAGGTGATCCTGTTGGGTGAGCATGCCGTCGTCTACGGGCGGCCGGCCATTGCTGTGCCGGTCTCGCAGGTGCGGGCCACGGCCACCGTCGAGCCGCTCCCGCCGGGCAGCGGCCTGACGCTGGTGGCGCTCGACCTGGGGCGGACGGCGCGCCTGGGCGAGGCGCCGCTGGACGACCCGCTGGCCGCGGCGGCCTATCACACCCTGGCCCACCTCGAGCTGGCCGACCTGGACGGACTGGTCACGGTGCGCTCGACCATCCCCATCGCTGGCGGGATGGGCAGCGGCGCGGCGGTCGCTGCCGCCATCGTCCGCGCCCTGGTTGCCTTTGTCGGCGCCGAGCTGTCGCCAGCCGAGATCAGCAGCCTGGTGCTGGAGGTGGAAAAACTCCACCATGGCACCCCCAGCGGCATCGACAACACCGTCGTCGTCTACGAGCAGCCCGTTTATTTCATACGCCAGAAACCGCCGCAGACCTTTGCCGTCGGCGCGCCGCTCTCGCTGCTGATCGCCGACAGCGGCATTCCCAGCTCCACCCGTCAGGTCGTCGCCGGCGTGCGCCAGCGCTGGCAGGCTGACCAGGCTCGCTATGAGGCGCTCTTCGACCAGATCGGCGGCCTGGTCGAGCATGCCCGCCAGGCCATCGAGGCCGGCCTGGTCGCCGCGCTGGGGGCGCTGATGGACCGCAACCACACCCTGCTGCAGGAGATGGGCGTCTCTACGGCGGAACTCGACGGTCTGGTAGACACGGCGCGGCGGGCCGGCGCCTGCGGGGCCAAGCTCTCCGGCGCCGGCGGCGGCGGCTCGGTCGTCGCCCTGGTGCAGCCGGAGCGGGCCGCTGCGGTGCAGGCGGCGCTGGAAGCAGTTGCCGCCCGGGTGATCCCGACGACGGTGGTCTGAGGCAATGTCCGAACTGGCCTTTCTCAAGCTGGGCGGTTCGCTCATCACCGACAAGGCCCGTCCCTACACGGCGCGCGCCGAGCGCCTGCAGCGTCTGGCCGCCGAGGTCGCCCAGGCCCTGGCCGGGCGGCCCGACCTGCGTCTGCTGGTGGGCCACGGCTCGGGTTCCTTCGGCCACCAGGCTGCGGCGCCCTATGGCACCCGCCAGGGCGTGCACAGCGCCGACCAGTGGCGCGGCTATGCTCACGTCGCGGCAGCGGCGGCGCGCCTCAACCGCCTGGTCACCGATGCCCTCCTGGGGGCCGGCGTGCCCGTGCTCAGCATCCAGCCCTCCGCCTCGGCCCGCTGTCGGGACGGCGTTCTGCGCCACCTGGCCATCGAGCCGATCTATGAGGCCCTCGACCACGGCCTGGTGCCGCTGGTCTACGGCGATGTCGCTTTCGACAGCGTGCGCGGGGGGACGATCATCTCCACCGAGGACATCTTTGTCTATCTGACCGACGCCCTGGCTCCCCAGCGCATTCTGCTGGCCGGTGCCGAGGCCGGCGTGCTCGACGGCCAGGGCCGGACGGTCGCTCACATCTCGCCAGCGAGCGTGGGCGCGCTCCGCGCTGTCCTTGGCGGCTCGGCCAGCGTCGATGTCACCGGCGGCATGGCCGACAAAGTGGCGCGTATGGTCGCCCTGGTCGAGCGCTACCCCGCCCTCTCCGTGCGCATCTTCTCCGGCCTGGAGCCCGATCTGGTGCGACGCGCCTTGGTCGATCCCTCCTTCGCCCCCGGCACCCTCATCTCCGTCCCACCGCCCTTCCCCTGATCCTCACCTCCCCTTATCTCGTTGCGGCGGACGTCCGCTTTCACTTCAACTACCCTCCCGCAGGTTTGGACGCGATCTCCGCATTGGAGCGCGCCGCAATGAGCTGTCTGCTCTCTTACCAGCCATTTTCTGACCTGCGGGAGGGTAGCGAAAAAAACCCTAATTGTCCAAAAACTTGACATTTTCGGAAGAGTTTCTTATAATAAGCAGCGCAAACGGCGCTCCGGGGGAGAGGTATGGGCCATAAGGTTGACCGGCTGGACCGGGAGATTGTGGCGCTGCTGATCGAGGATGGGCGGATGTCCTGTGCGGACATTGCCCGTCGCCTGGGGGGGCGGATCACGGCGCGGGGGGTGGGGCACCGCATCCGCCGGATGGTGGAGAGCGGGGTGCTGCGCGTCAGCGCGCTGGTGAACCCCAAGGCGATCGGTTTTCCCGTCTGCGCCGACATCTGGCTGGAGATCGAGCCGGGCCGCGTGTTGGAAGTGGCCCAGAAGATGGCCGAGTTCCCCCAAGTTTCCTACGTTGCCTGCTCCACGGGCGACCGCGACCTGAGCATCCAGGTGCAGGCGCGGGACAACGAGTCTCTCTATCACTTTGTCACCGAGGTCGTGGGCAAGGTGCCCGGCGTGCGCCGCACCAGCACGATCCTTGTCCCTGTCATTGTGAAAGATATCCAGGACTGGGGCATTCCTGAGTCAGCAGTCAGTGAGGAGGGAGTATGAGGTGATCTGTGCTTTCCCCGTTGCAGTTACCCGGCGAGTGATGTATCCAGATTTTGTCTATGAAGACAGGAGGGAAGGAGGAAATGGCCGAGGAAAGAGTGTTCGCCCGTAAAGCGAGTGGTCTGGTGCGGGGGTTGTCCCTCTTGGACGCCTTTGGGGTCGGTTTCATGAACCAGGGGTTGACTCCCAGCATGTGGGTGATGATCAGTCTGGGCCTGTCGGTCTACACGGGAGGGAACCTGATCATCGCCACCCTTCTTTCGGCGGTGATGTGCGGCATCGGCTTCTCGCTGGTGTGGGGCATCCTGGGCGGGAGCATGCCGCGCAGCGGCGGCGAGTACATCTACAACTCGCGCATTATCAGCCCGCTGATCGGCATCGCCGAGAGTTTTGGTAACGCCTTTGTCTGGATCATGTGGATTTACGTCCTGGCCCCGTGGACGGTGGATCCCGGTCTGGTGATGTTGTGCCAGTTCCTTGGCTGGGACCGCGCCGCAGAGTTCCTCTTGCAGCCGTGGGCGCTGTTCCTCATCGCCAGCCTGGTCAACTTTATCGCGCTCCTGTTCCTCATCTTTGGCATCAAGTTTTTCGCCCGCGCGCAGAAGGTGATCATGGCCCTGGGCATCTTGGGCGCGGTGGTCATCCTGCTGGTCTTTACCTTCACCTCGCACGAGCAGTTCGTCCAGGCGTGGAACGGCGTCTCGGCTCAGTTCGGCTCGCTGGATTACGACTCCTTCCTGGCAGCGGCGCGGTCGGCGATGGAGGAGGCCGGAGATGTGCTGCCGGTCACCTGGAACTGGTTCGACACGTTGGGAGTGATGGTGGCGGGGTCATGGCTCTTTGCCTACAGCTACTGCATCACCTTCATCGCTGGCGAGGTCAAGCGGCCCGACAAGTCCATCATCCTGGGCAACCTGTTTGCCATCCTGGTGCCGGCCTTTTTCATGCTCTGGCTGTCCATTGTCCTCTACCGCACCGTCGGTTTCCAGTTCCTGAGCGCCACTGCCTACGTGGATGAGACCCTGGGCGGTGAACTGGCCGGTTACGCGCTCCCCTGGTCGCCGCACTTCGTCGGCCTGGCGGCGGTGGTCACCTACACCCTGTCCAGCCCGCTGCTGCGCTTCGTCGTCCTCTTCCTGATGGCCCTCTCCTTCATCCTCTTCAACCTGTGGTGGGTGGCCCTGTCCTACATGGCCTTCCCGCGCATCCTCTTTGCCTGGGGGATGGACCGCATGGGGCCAAAGTGGTTCACCGACATCGACCCCCGCTGGGCCACGCCGGTGAAGAACCACATCCTCTGCTTCGTCCTGGGGGAAATTGGCATTCTTCTCTACACCCTGTGGCAGGAGCAGATGAGCGGCCTGTCGGTCACCGGCATGGAGATCGTCTCCGTCTTCGGGGTGACGGCCATCGCCGCGCTGCTCTTCCCCTTCGTCAAAAAGGCGCGTCACATCTGGGAGGCTTCCCCCTATCGCCACTGGCGCGTCCTGGGCATCCCGGCGGTCACCATCGGGGCGGTGGTGAATCTGATCTACCTGGCGATCCTCTTCTACTTCTTCATCGTCATGCCCGACCTGGAGGGGTTGACCATCGGCTCGCTGATCTTTTACGTCGTCATCTGGGGTCTGGGCATCGCCTGGTATTACTTCTGGAAGGCGCGCAACAGGCAAGTGGGGGTTGACGTGAGCATGACCTACGGCGAGTTGCCGCCGGAGTGAGAGGGGAAAAGTCTGATGCGGATATTCTTCGTCACGGACATTCACGGCTCGAACGTCTGCTACCGCAAGTTCCTCAATGCGCTGCGCATCTACGAGGTGGACGTGGGCATCCTGCTCGGCGACCTGACCGGGAAGATGCTCATTCCCCTGGTGGAGCGGGCCGGTGGGGGGTGGGAGACCACCTTCATGGGCTCGCCGATGCAGGTGGAGACCGAGGAGGAACTGGCGAAACTGAAAAAGACCATCGAGATGGTGGGCTATTACTGGGTCCACCTGACCCCCGATGAGTTCCACGCGCTCAAGGTCGACCAGCAGGCCCAGGACGAGCTGTTCAAACAACTGATGCTGGCCCGTCTGAAGGAATGGATCGCTCTGGCCGACGAGCGGCTGGCCGGCAGCCCGTTCAAGGTGTACATGGCTCCGGGCAACGATGACCATCTGGAAGTGGACGATGTCATCTCCGACTCGGCGGCCATCGTCAACTGCAACGACCGCGTGGTGATGGTCGGCGAGCACGAGATGGCCACTTTCGCCTGGACCAACCCGACGCCGTGGGACACACCGCGGGAGAAGCCCGATGAGGAACTGGAGCCGATGTTGGAGGCGCTGATCGCGCAGATCCGGAACGTTCCCAGCGCGATTTTCAACTTCCACGCCCCGCCCTATGGCTATGCGCTCGACCTGGCCCCTGAACTCACCAAAGACCTGGTCCAGGCGGCGGACCGCAAGATCCATGTGGGCAGCCGGGCGGTGGCCAAGATGATCCAGAAATACCAACCCCTCCTCGGCCTTCACGGCCACATCCATGAGTCGCGAGGTGTCCAGAAGATCGGCCGCACGACCATCGTCAACCCCGGCAGCGAGTACTCGGAGGGCATCCTCAAGGGTGTGGTGTTGATCCTGCAAAAGGGCAAACTGAAGGACTATGTGTTCACTTCGGGCTGATGCGGGTGAGGAATATGGCGACTGAGAGAAAGTTCAGGCTACCCAAGGACATTCCGCTGGAGGAGTATCCCAAACCGGAGGTCTACCTGGAGGAAGCACGCCGGTTGATCGAGGCGGCGCAACGACAGGGGCTGATCCTGCGCGTGATGGGCCCCATCGCCCTGCATTACTACTTTCCCGACTATGTGGACCTCTACCAGCGCATGGAACGGCTCGGCGAGCGGGTCTTTACCGACATCGACTACGCCGCCTACGGCAAGCACCGGGGCAAACTGGTCGGCTTCTTCCAGTCCCAGGGGTACGACTACGACCGGCGCACGATGATGCTCTTCGGCCAGAACCGCCACATCTATTTCAGCGAGCGCATCCCGATGATCGATGTCTTTTTCGACCGGCTGGACATGAACCACTGCGTGGACTACAAGGGACGCCTGGAGATCCACCCCTACTGCGTCTCGCTGACGGACCTGCTGCTCCAGAAGCTGCAGATCGTGCAGATCAACGACAAGGACCTCAAGGATGGCATGCTTCTGTTGCTGGCCGCGCCGGTGGGGGACGACGACCGCGATCAGATCAACCGCCGCTACGTGGCCAAGATCATGGCGGATGACTGGGGGTTCTACTACACGGCGACCACCAATCTGGGACGGATCAAGGCGGCGATGGCGGGCGTGGCGGCCCTGAGCGACGAACAACGGGCCACCATCAGCACCAAGGCCGACCTGATCCTCCGGGCCATCGAGGACGCCCCCAAGTCCAGCCGTTGGAAGCGGCGCGCCCAGGTGGGGACAAAAAAGCCGTGGTACAACGAGGTGTCGGACTGGGCTTGAGATAGAGTTGCGGAGAGAAGGAGGGCAAATGGAAAGAAAGAACTGTTATGCGGGCAAGGTCTTGCGAGTGGACCTGACGAGTGGGAAGGTGCAGAGGGAGCCGCTGAACGCAGCGTGGGCGGCGGACTTTGTGGGCGGCAAAGGGTTGGGCTTCCGCTACCTCTTCGACGTGCTACCGGCCCATACCCAACCGCTCTCGCCGGAAAACGCGATCGTGCTTTTCTCCGGCGCGTTGGCCGGCACCTGTGTGGCCACCACCGCCCGCACGGTCGTCTGCACCCGTTCGCCGGCCACCGGCACGATCCTGGACTCTTACGTCGGCGGCGCGTTCGCCTGGCAGATGAAACTGGCCGGCTATGACGGCGTGGTCATCACTGGCAAGGCCCCCGGCCCTACCGCCCTGCTCATCCAGGACGATCGCGTCGAACTGCGCGACGCCACGCCGGTGTGGGGCAAGGGTATCTGGGAGACAGATAGCTGGCTGAAGGAGCAGGCAAATGATGAGCACCTGGTCTCCCTTGCCGCCGGCCCGGCGGGGGAGAACGGCGTACTGTTTGCCTGCCTGACCTCGGAGGCCTACCGCCAGGCCGGGCGAGGCGGACCCGGCGCGGTCTTTGGCAGCAAGAACCTCAAGGCGGTGGCGATACGCGGCACCGGCGCCGTCCACGTGCCGGATATGGCAGCTTTTATGCGCCTTTACGACGACATCTTCCACAACCACCTGCTCACTGAAGCCAACACCTGGGCCTACGACATGGGCACGCCGATGATCGTGGAGCTGTCGCAGTGCACCGGCCTCCTGCCGACGCGCGGCTTCAGCCAGGGGGTCTTTGACGGCGCAAAGGGGATTAACTCCGACGCGATCAAGGCGCGCAAGATCCGCAACCGCGCCTGTGCCACCTGCCCCCTGGCCTGTGGTCAACTGGTCAGCAACGCCGAGGGACTGATGGAGGGCCCGGAGTACGAGACGCTGGGCCTGGGCGGTTCCAACTGCGGCATGGGCGACCTGAGCGCGGTGATCTCGTTCAACCGCCTGTGCGATAACCTGGGGCTGGACAGCATCTCCACCGGCAACGTCATCGGCCTGGCCATGCTGATGGCCCAGGAGGGCGTCCACGACTTTGGCCTGCGCTTCGGGGATGTGGAGGGGTATCTGAACGCGGTGGAGGAGATTGCCTATCGGCGCGGCGTGGGCGCAGAACTGGCCAACGGCGCGCGCCACATCGCCCAGAAGTACGGCGCCTCCCATCTGGTGATGGAGAACAAGGGACTGGAGTTCCCCGCTTACGACCCGCGCGGCTCCTACGGCATGGCCCTGGCCTATTGCACTTCCGACCGCGGCGGTTGCCACATGCGCGCCTTCCCGGTGGCGGAGGAGGCCTTTGGCACCGTGAACCCCTTCACGTTGGAGGGCAAGGCGGAGATGGTGATGAACGGCCAGAACTTCAGCGCGGCCAAGTGGACCGGCATCTTTTGCGACTTTTGGGCCATCAGCATGGAGGACATTGCCGCATTGACCTCGGCTGGCACCGGCCGCGAGTACTCGGAGCAGGACATGCTGGTTGTCGGCGAGCGCATCTGGAACCTGGGGCGCATCTTTAACGTGCGCGAGGGCTTCCGGCGCAAGGATGACATCCCCCCAGCAGCCCTCTTCGACCGGGCGCTGCCGGAGGGGCCTGCGGCGGGCAAGAACTTTACCCGCGCCGAGTACGATGCCGCGCTGAGCGAGTACTATCGCCTGCGCGGCTGGGATGAGGACGGCGTGCCCACGGCAAAGAAGCTGGCGGCCCTGGGGCTGGAGGAGCTGGTGTGAAACATACTGGGTGATGCGTGGTATGTGTTGTGTGGCGCTTGGGTCACGGAACACGGAGCACGCAGCACGTCCTATCCGTCAGGAGGAGCCATGCTCAAGTTCAAAAACACGCTGTGTACAGGATGTCACCTGTGTGAGATGATCTGTTCGGCGCAACACTTCGAGGAGTTCGCCCCCACCCGGGCGCGCATCCGCGTCTCCAACCATCCCTTGCAGGGCAAGAGCGAGGTGATCGCCTGCTTCTCCTGTCCCAAAGCGCCCTGCATCACCGCCTGTCCGCAGGGGGCGATCTCTCGCCCTGCGCCGCGCCAGCCGCTGGTGATCGACCTGCAGAAGTGTGACGGCTGCGGCGGCCACCCGGCCTGTGTGCCGGCCTGTCCCTACGGCGCCATGTGCTTCGACGCGCCGACGCAGAAGGCGCTGGCCTGCGACCTGTGCGGCGGCGACCCGCAGTGCGTCCGTTTCTGTTACCCCGGCGCGGTCACTTTCCAGCCGTCGGAAGCCGCCGATTAGCCCTGCGACACAAATGCTCTTTCTGGGGGAGTCATGAGCCTCAACCGCGAGAACAGCCAGGCTATGTGGCGACGGGCCACGCAAGTGATGCCGTTGGGTGTCAACTCCAACTTTCGCTTCTGGGGGCCGGAGGAGACGATCTTTGCACAGCGGGCGAAAGGCGCCTATGTGTGGGACGTAGACGGCAATCGCTACATTGACTACCGTCTGGGTTTCGGCCCGGTCATCCTGGGCCATGCCTGCGACGCCGTGGATGCCCGGGTGTGTGAGGCGCTCGGCAACGGCGTGGTGTACGCTTTGACTAACCCGGTGGAGGTCACCGTGGCGGAGCACATCGCCGCGATGTGTCCGGCGGTGGAGTCCCTGCGCCTGACCAACACCGGCACTGAAGCGGTACTGCACGCCCTGCGCGTGGCGCGTGCCTACACCGGCCGGGAAAAGATCATCAAGTTCGAAGGACAGTACCACGGCATGTCGGACTATGTCCTCTTCTCCACCTACACCGATGTCAAGTCCTACGGCAACCGCCGCAGCCCCATCCCGACCCCTTCCACTTCCGGCATTCCCCGCTGTCTGCATGACCTGATCATCACCCTGCCTTTCAACGACTTTGAGGTCTTTGAGGCCACCGTGCGTCGCGCCTGGCACGACGTGGCAGCGGTCATCGTCGAGCCGATGCTGGGCAACTGCGCCGGCATCGAGCCGCTGCCGGGCTGGCTGGAACTCTTGCGCGAGCGGTGCAGCGAGTACGGCATCGTGCTCATCTTTGACGAGGTCAAGACCGGCTTCCGCATTGCCCGCGGCGGGGCACAGGAGGTCTATGGGGTGCTGCCCGACCTGGCCACTTATGCCAAGGCGCTGGGCAATGGCTATCCCGTGGCCGCCTTTGGCGGGCGGCGGGAGATCATGGACGTCGTCGGAGTGGGGGTGGTCTGCGGCGGCACCTATGCCGGCAACGTCGTCGGCGTGAACGCTGCTGCCGCCACGCTCGAACTGCTGCAGAACCAGCCCATCCTGGAGAGCATCGCCAGCCGCGGGCGGCGGCTCATGGCCGGGCTGCAACGCATCTTTGAGGAGGCCGGCATACCGGTGGTGTTCACGGGCCATCCGGCGATGTTCTCCTTCTCCATCGGCCTTGCCCAGAAGCCAACCGACCAGCGCTCCTGGGCGGCCAGTGAGCGGGACTATTACCTGCGGCTGATCGCCGCGGCCATCGAGCGGGGGATCATGCCGGATATGGACCCCCGCGAGCCGTGGTTCCTTTCGTATTCGCACAGCGACGCCGACATTGACGAGACGCTGAACGTCATGGCCGACGCGGTGCGCGCTGTGCGGCGCTAGAGACAAACTCAGGAGAAAAAAATTGGATGCCACAGAGATTGTCCGCCTGAACCGCGAATATACCCTCTACTCCTGGTCGGTACAGTCCGCCGTGGACCCGATCCCGATGGTCAGGGCGGAGGGGGTGTACTTCTGGGATGCCAACGGCAAACGGTATCTCGACTTTTCTTCTCAACTGATGAACCTCAACATCGGTCACCAGCACCCCAAGGTGGTGCGGGCCATCCAGGAGCAGGCGGCACGGCTCTGCTTCGCCCACCCCGCGATGGCGACGGAACCCCGCGGGCGCCTGGCGCAGATGCTGACCGAGGTCGCCCCGGCCAACATGAAGAAGGTCTTTTTCTGCCTGGGCGGCGCGGACGCGAACGAGAACGCGATCAAGATCGCCCGCGCCTTCACCGGGCGCCACAAGATCATCGCCCGCTACCGCTCCTACCACGGCGCGACCCACGGGGCAGTGGCCCTCACCGGCGACCCCCGTCGCTGGCCTGCCGAGCCGGCGATCCCCGGCGTGGTGCACGTCTTTGACCCTTACTGCTACCGTTGCCATTTCGGCTGGACGCCGGAGACCTGCCACCGGGAATGCATCACCCACATCGAGGACGTCATCCGCTTCGAGGGTCCGCAGAACGTGGCGGCGCTGTTCCTCGAGGGCGTGACGGGATCGAACGGGCTGATCGTCCCCCCGCCGGACTACTGGCCGCGCGTGCGCGAACTGTGCGACCGGTACGGCATCCTCCTGGTCTCGGACGAGGTGATGAGCGGCTTCGGACGCACAGGCAGGTGGTTCTCGGTGGACCACTGGGGGGTGCAGCCGGACATCATCACCTGCGCCAAGGGGCTCACCTCCGGCTACGTGCCGCTGGGGGCGGTCATCGTCTCGGAGCCGATCGCCCGCTACTTCGACGACCATATGCTGTGGGGCGGGCTGACCTACAGCGGCCATCCGTTGGCCTGCGCCGCTGGCGTCGCCACGCTGGAGGTCTACAAAGAGGACGGGTTGATCGAGAACGCTGTGAAGGTGGGAGAGGTGCTGGGGCGACGGTTGGAGGGGATCAAGGCCCGTCACCCATTGGTGGGCGATGTGCGCTACATCGGTCTCTTCTCTGGCATCGAACTGGTCAAGAACCGGGAGACAAAGGAGCCGCTGGTCCCGTGGGGGGGCAAGAGCGCCGAGATGAACGCCATCGCCGCTTTCCTGCGGGAGAAGGGCCTCTTCACCTTTTTCAACGTCAGCGTGATCTTTGTCGTCCCGCCGCTGTGCATCACCGTCGACCAACTGGAAGAGGGGCTGGCGCTCATCGAGCAGGCCCTGGAGATTGCGGAGGGGAGATAGGGGGGAGAGGGGGAACGTGGAACGTAAAACGTAAAACGTAAGACGTAAAACGTAAAACGTGAAACGTGTTGCGTGGTTTGTTGTCTGTGGGCTGGCGTCCATCGCCAAGAGGGGATCGTCGTGGAATACAGAACGCTAAAGAACTACATCGCCCTACCGGTGGCGCTGCCGCCAGGCTGGCCATCCGCCAGGTCTCTTGCCTCTTCCAGCGGCGGCTCCAGGAACCCAAGCAGCGCCGCGCCCAACTCTCGCCCTCACCCGTCGCCCCACTTGCCCACTTGCATACTTGCATACTTGCATACTTGCATACTTGCATACCTAAGGAGGACCCATGCCCAACCTCTCCCCCGACGTAGAGAAACTCGTCTCCCCCGTCTGGCCCCGCTACACGCCCATCGTCGCCGAGCGGGCGGAGGGGGCCTATGTCTATGACCAGGACGGCACTCGCTACCTGGACTTTACCTGCGGCATCGGCGTGACCAACACCGGCCACTGCCACCCGAAGGTCGTGCAGGCGGTGCAGGAGCAGGCGGCCAGGTTGCTGCACGGCCAGGTCAACATCGTCTACCACAGGCCGCTGCTGGAACTGGTGCGTGAACTGCGCACCATCGTGCCGCCAGCGCTGGACTGCTTCTTCTTCTCCAACAGCGGCGCGGAAGCCATCGAGGGCGCGGTCAAGCTGGCCCGCCACGCCACCGGCCGGCCCAACGTCATCGTCTTCCAGGGCAGCTTCCACGGCCGCACCGGCATGACCATGGCCCTCACCACCTCCAAGACCATCTACCGCGCTGGCTACCAGCCGCTGCCGGCGGGGGTCTTTGTCGCTCCCTATCCCTACTACTACCGCTATGGCTGGAGTGCGGAGGAGGCCGAACGGTTCTGTCTGCGCGAACTCGAGTTCCTGCTGAAGAGCCAGACTGCCCCCTTTGAGACCGCGGCAATGTTGATCGAGCCGGTGGTGGGGGAAGGGGGCTACCTGGTGCCGCCGCCGGGCTTCCTCAAGGGGGTGCGCCGCATCTGCGACGAGCACGGCATCCTGCTCATCGCCGACGAGATCCAGTGCGGCTTTGGGCGCACCGGCCGCTGGTTCGCCTTCGAGCACTTTGGCGTGGTGCCGGACATCATGACAATGGCCAAAGGGCTGGCTTCCGGCCTGCCGCTCTCCGGCGTGGCGGCGCGACGGGAACTGATGGAGAAGTGGATTCCCGGCTCGCATGGCGGCACCTACGGCGGGAATGCCGTCGCCTGCGCCGCCGCCGTCGCCACCATCCGCGTCATGCGCGAGGAGGGGCTGCTGGAGAACGCGCAACGCATGGGCGCGCTGCTCGTCGAGCGGCTGCGCGAGGTGCAGCAAGAGTTCCCCATCATCGGCGACGTGCGCGGGCTGGGGTTGATGGTCGGTGCCGAGTTCACCGGGGCCGATGGCGCGCCGGCCACCGCGGTGGCCAGGTCTGTCGTCAAGGCCGCCCTCAAGCACCGGCTGATGCTGCTCACCTGTGGCACGTATGACAACGTCGTCCGCTGGATCCCGCCGCTGATCGTCAATCAGGAGCAGATCGAGGAGGGGGTAACGGCGTTTGGGCGGGCGTTGGCGGAAGTCTTATCGTGAGTAGGGGTGCGTTTCCTGTTTTCATCATAAGATAAGGAGGAGGCATCTATGGCAGAGAAAAAAGGTCGCAACGACATCCAGACAGAAGCCAGCAAACTCAAGCGGGAACTGACCCTGCTGCCGCTGTTCGGCCTGATCTACTTCACCGTGTGCGGCGGCGCTTTCGGTGCCGAACCGATGGTCGGCTGGTCGGGGCCGGGGATGGCCTTGCTGCTGTTCATTGTCACCCCAATCGTCTTCAGCATCCCCAACATGCTCATGGTGCGGGAGATGAACTCGATGATGCCCCATGAAGGGGGCTATTATCACTGGACCAAGCAGGCTTTCGGCCCCTTTGTCGGCTTCCTGACCGGGTGGATGAACTGGGTCGTCTCCTGGGTGGATGTATCCATCTACCCTGTCTACGCCGTCTACTACCTGGGCTACTTCGTTCCGGCACTGAATACGGGGATTACCGTCGGCGGGGTCTTCGTTGAACCCTGGATCCTGCAGTGGCTGGTCGCCCTGGTGCTGATCTGGCTCATCTCTCTGCTGACTATCCGTGGCGCGCGCCTCTCCGGCCTGACTGTGAACTGGATGGGGCTGGTGATGTTACTGCCGCTGGTGATCATGTCGGCTGTCGGTTTCTACGCCTGGGCCACACGAGGGAGCGACTTCCACCTGACGCTGTTACCCGGCGGGACGGAGGTGAGCCTTGATTCGCTGACCAGGGCCTTCGCCACCGGGCTGTTTGTGGCGATGTGGAACTTTATGGGCTGGGAACTGCCCACCGCGGCGGGCAGCGAGATCGTCAACCCTAAGCGCACCTACCCTCTGGCAATGGTCCTGGTGCTCATTGCTGCCATCCTGACCTACTCCATTCCCACCATCGCCGGGCTGTACGGTGGCGCTGGCGGTGACGGTCGCTACATGCTGTGGGGTATCGAGGGGGGCGAGAATGGCATCGGCGAGGTGCTGGACGAGTACGGCGTCACCGATGAGCAGATCGCCTCGTGGAACATCGGTGATCCGGAGGAGATCCGCGCGCGGGATGTTGGCTGGGAGTTCACTGATATTGCCCACGTCATCGGCGACCGGGTGGCTGGCCGCAACAGCCCCCTCTCCCGCTTCCTGGGCATCTCGGTGACCCTGTCCGCCGTCCTGAGCATGATCGGCCTGTTCGTCGGTAACGGGTTGGGCGGTACACGCATCCCCTTCGCCCTGGCCGAGGACGGCATGATGCCACGCTGGATGGTCAAAGTGCATCCCCGCTACGGCACCCCCTGGGTAGCGATCCTCTTCTGCGGGGTGATCTTCTCCATCTTCTCCCTACAGACCTTTGCCTTCCTGGTGGTGCTGGATGTCTTCCTCAACGTGGTGGCGTTGCTGGTGCAGTTTGCTGCACTTTGGGCGATGCGCTTCAAGCGACCCGATCTCCCTCGACAGAAGGTGCCGGGCGGTTGGGTGGGCTTGACGCTGATCACCCTGGCTCCCACGGCGGTCATCGCGCTGGCGGTCTATAGCCAGATCGTTGAAGAGGGCTTCTTCAATGCGGTGGGCCTGGGCATCATCGCCATCATCATCGGGGCGATCCTCTACATTCCCCTGCGGCTGAGGATCAAGCCCGGCGTGCCGGATGTCAACCCCTTCGAGGCCAGCGCTGAAGAGTGATCTTGTGGCCTGTAACCTGAAAAACAGTCTGTGAGGGAGGGATTCCATGAAAGTCTTGCTTGTCGGTGTGGGCGGCGTTGGCGAGGCGATCGCCGTCGTCGCCAAAGACCGTCCGTGGGTGGAGCAGATTGTCCTGGCCGACTACAACCGCGAGCGCGTCCGCGAGGTGGGCCAGAAGCTGGGCCGCCCGGACAAGTTCCCGGAGGAGTGGATTGACGCCAGCGATCGGCAACTCATCATCGATATGGCCCGCAAGTATCAGGTGGACCTCATCATGAACGCCGTTGACCCCGTGTTCAACGAGGCGATCTTTGACGCGGCGTTCGAATACGGCTGCACCTACATGGACATGGCCATGACTCTCTCGCAGCCGCATCCCACCGATCCCTATCGCCAGTGCGGGGTCAAGTTGGGCGACTACCAGTTCGAGCGCGCCGAACAGTGGGAGAAGAAGGGCCTCCTGGCGCTGCTGGGGATGGGCGTCGAGCCGGGCCTGGCGGATGTCTTTGCCCGCTACGCCGAGAAGCACCTCTTCGACGAGATCGAAGAGATCGGCGTGCGCGACGGGGCCAACCTGGAGGTGCGCGGCTACGAGTTCGCTCCCAACTTTTCGATCTGGACGACAATCGAGGAGTGCCTCAACCCCCCGGTCATCTGGGAGAAGGATCGCGGCTGGTTCACCACCGAGCCTTTCTCCGAACCGGAGGTCTTTGAGTTCCCCGAGGGGATCGGCCCGATCGAGTGCGTCAACGTCGAGCACGAGGAGGTGCTGCTGGTGCCGCGCTGGATCCAGTGCAAGCGCGTCACCTTCAAGTACGGCCTGGGCGACCAGTTCATCGGCGTGCTGAAGACGATCAAGATGCTTGGCCTGGACAACAAGGAGCCGATCAACGTCAAGGGGGTGATGGTGGCCCCGCGCGACGTGGTCGCCGCCTGCCTGCCCGACCCGGCCCACCTGGGCGACAAGATGTTTGGCAAGACCTGCGCCGGCACCTGGGTCAAGGGCATCAAGGACGGCAAGCCGCGCCAGGTCTACATCTACCAGGTGGCCGATAACGAGACCTGCATGCGCAAATACGGCGTGCAGGCGGTCGTCTGGCAGACGGCGGTCAACCCGGTCATTGCCTGGGACCTGCTCAACAGCGGCGCCTGGAAGGGGGTGGGGGTGTTGGGGCCGGAGGCCTTTGACCCCGACCCGTTCATGGCGCTGACGGAGCAGTATGACTTTCCCTGCCGGGTGAAAGAGATGTAGCTGTGTGGGGTGCTGGGCGCGGTCTCCTGACCGCGCCCAGGCCCTCCGATGTCTTTGAGACATCGGAGGGCAACTGCTGCCCACACCGATTGAAGGGGCGAGGCGCTGCCTTGCCTGTACCCCGCTCTGGGCCTTCGGCCTGCAGGGCTTTGAATGGCAGCTCACCCGGTACCAGGAGACGAGGGGTCTCGCTCCTGGTAAACAAGAGCGATGTCACCCTGAGCGAAACCTATGTCACCCTGAGCGAAACCTATGTCACCCTGAGCGAAACCCGTGTCACCCTGAGCGGAGCGAAGGGTCTCGTTGCGACACCTTCTTCGTAGGACAACTGCTTGTAGCTGTCCTATGCCGGGGTGTTCGCAGTAGAAGGATAGAATGCCCCGCCCGCCCTGCTCCCGCCAGGTCTGTGACCCGGCGGCCCCCCTGGCGGGGGTCACAGACCCCCGCCGAGCAATGGGGGGCTCCACGCTGGCGTTCTGCTACGAACGCCCCCCCGCCCCCGTTGTTGCGATAACCCCTCCCCTGCGGTATAATGAACGCGGGTGAAAAAGCATGCTGATTGAGATTCTGAAATGGTTGGCCCTGGCCCTGGTCTTTTTGCTGGGGCCGGTGATCGTGCTCCACGAACTGGGGCATTTTATACCCGGCAAGCTGGCCGGGGCACGGGTGATCGAGTTCGGCCTGGGCCTGCCGCCGCGCCTGCTGACGCTGCGACAGAGCAAAGGCGTGGTCAAAATCAATGGGGTGCGGATGGTCCTGCCGCCCCGATTCAAGCTGCCCAAAAACCTGGAAGAGGGGCAGCAGGTCATAGCGCGGGCGCGCTACAACGACAAGGGCGAATTGTGCGTGAGCATGCTGACCCCCTCAGAGAGCGAACCGTACCGCCTGGACACCCCTTACGGCGTGCAGGTGCGCGGCCGGCTGGAAGTGCTCGAACCAGGCACGATCTATTCGCTCAACCTGTTGCCGCTGGGCGCTTTTGTGCGTCTGCTGGGCGAGGAAGACCCTACCCACCCGCGCAGCCTGGCCGCGCAGCCCAAGCGCTGGCGGCTGGTGACGCTCCTCGGCGGCAGCGTGATGAACCTGATCGCCGCCTTTCTGTTCATGACCGCCTCTTTCATGACCGGTATCCCCGAGCACTTTTTCGTCCAGGTGCAGGATGTGGTGCCGGAAACGGCCGCCGAAGCGGCTGGCCTGCACGCCGGCGATGTCATCGTCGCCGTCGATGGGGAGATGCTGCGGCAAGGCCCCTCTGACCTGCGCCCGCGCATCGTGGCGTCGCCCCTCGAACCGATCGAGCTGTCCATCCTGCGAGAGGGCATGCCCATGACCATCGTCGCCACGCCGCGTCAGGCGGAGAATGGCCAGGGCTTCCTGGGCATCGCCATGCTGGACTATCCCGACACGAGTTCCCTGGTCCGCTACTCCCTGCCCCACGCCAGCCAGCTTGCCCTGCAAAGATTCGGCGCCTTCTTTGTCAGCCTTTTTCGCCTGCCACGTATGGTCTCGTCGGGCCAGGTTCAGCCGGCCGAAATCCGCCCTGCCGGCATCCCGGCCATCCTCCAATGGCTGGGACTGGCCCTCAAGCAGAGTGTCGAATGGCAGGTTGCCTATCCCGCTCTCCAGTTTCTGGCCGTGGTCAGCTTTGCCATCGGTTTCACCAACCTGCTGCCGCTGCCGGCGCTGGACGGCGGGCGGGCTCTCTTCGTCCTGATCGAAGCCATCCGCGGCCGGCGCGTCGATCCGGCGCTCGAGCTCAAGATCCATACGGTTGGCATGATCGTTTTGCTCGCCCTCTCTCTCTTGATCGTCACCCAGGACATCTTCAACCCGGTCATTCCCTGGTCTTTGTTGAGCCGATGAACGAGTTAGCGGACGAAACGAAAAAAGCCGCGCTGCCGGACATCTACAGCCTTTCCAACCTCAGCCGGGCGGAGGCACGGGAAGCATGGGCTGCCATCTCCGCCTGCGCTGCCGAGGAGCGCCTGCGCCTGGTCGAGCGCATGGTCGAGGTGGCCGAGAACGATTTCGAGGTCGACTTTGGCGAGCTCTTCCGCCTGGCCCTGGAGGACGACTGCGCCGACGTCCGCCGCGTTGCCGTGGAAGGGCTGTGGGAAGACGAGGACGTGCGCCTGATCCCGCCGCTGATCGCGCGCCTGCGGGATGTCGATGCCTCGGTCCGCGCCGCGGCGGCGACCTCGCTGGGGCGCTTTATGCTGCTGGGCGAGCTGGGCAAGATCCGCCCGCAGCCGTTCCAGCAGACCTACCAGGCGTTGCTGGCCGCCTACGCCGTCGCCGACGAAGTTCCTGCCGTGCGGCGGCGCGTGCTCGAATCGCTGGCCTATTCGGGGGAAGAGACCGTCGCCAGGTTGATCCGCCAGGCCTATGAGGACGAGGACGAATCGATGCGCGTCAGCGCGGTCTTTGCCATGGGCCGCAGCGCCGATGAACGCTGGGCGCCGGAGGCGCTGCGCGAGCTCTACCATCCCAACCCGGCCATGCGCTATGAAGCGGCGCGGGCCTGCGGCGAACTGGGGCTGGAAACCGCCATCACGACGCTGGTCGAACTGGTCGACGACGTGGACAGCGAGGTGCAGGAAGCCGCCATCTGGGCGTTGGGACAGATCGGCGGCGAGGAGGCCCGTCGCACGCTCACTGCCTGCGCCCGCTCCGAAAACGAGGCGGTCCGCTCTGCTGCCCGCGAGGCGCTGCGCGAGTTCGAACTGCTCCACGGCGACATGGGCGCTTTTCTGATGTTCGACTTTTTCGACGAGGACGAAGAGGAAAACGACCCGTGGTGAGAAAAGTCGCCGGGCTTGTCCTGCTTGCCACGGCGCTGCTGACAATACCCGTCCGGGCGCAGGAACGCCCTCCCCTCGAAATTGCCGCCTCGGCCTACCATACTTTCGGCCAACAGGCGGTCTTTGCCGTCACCGTCACTGCCCCTGAGCCGGTGCGCGATCTGTACCTTCACCTGGAGGTTGCCGCGACCGGGCAGGGTGAGGTCGTCCACCTGGCCGTTGAGCCGGCCCTGACCGTCCAGGCCGAATACGGGCGCGACCTGCACCTGCAGCCCTTCCCCCCTTTCAGCCAGGTGCGCTGGTGGTGGGAGGTGTGGTACGGCGACGACGAGCGCTTCGAGGACGAGGCGGCCACCCTGCACTATGTGGACAACCGTTTCCGCTGGCGCAGCCACACCGCCGGTGCTCTCTCGGTCCACACCGTCGTGGAGGACCCCGCCTATAGCCAGGCGGCGCTGGAGGTGGCACAGGCCAGCCTGGCCCGCATTGCCTGGGAGCTGGGCGACCCCCAGCTTGCCGTCAGCGGGCCGCTCGATGTCTATGTCTACCCTTCGCTGGCCGATCTGCAGGCAGCGCTGGAGATGGCCGGGCGCGAATGGATCGCTGGCCAGGCGCGGCCCGAACTGGGCGTGGCGCTGGTGGCGATCCCCCCCAGCGGCAACTATTACGCGCAGATGGAGCGGGACATCAGCCACGAGCTGAGCCATCTGCTGGTCTATGATTCCGTCGGCGCACAGGGCTACACCCACATACCGGACTGGCTGGATGAGGGGCTGGCGACGGCCAACGAACCGCAGCGCGACCCCACGCTCGACTCGCTGTTGGAACGGGCCCGCGCCGAAGGGACCCTGTTCACCCCCGCGCAACTGTGCCAGCCCTTCCCCGAAGATGCCCGGCGTGCTCTTCTCGCCTACGCCCAAAGCGCCAGCCTGGTGCGCTACATCCGCCAGCGCTACGGCGGCGAGGGCATCCGCGCTCTCCTCGCAGTCTACGCCGATGGCACCGGCTGTCAGGAAGGGGTGCGGGCTGCCCTGGGCATCACCATGGAGCAGCTCGACCGGGCCTGGCGGGCTGACCTGGCCGGCCTGAGCGGCTGGCTGACCTGGATATCCGAGCACCTGCCCTGGCTGCTGTTGTGGGCGCTGAGTCTGCTGCTGGCGCTGCCGATCGCCGGCGCGCTGCGGCGTCCCAGGAGGCCCTGACGGCGATGGAAGGCCTGCTGGTTTTCGACCTGGAGACGCAAAAGCTGGCCGACGAAGTCGGCGGCTGGAGCCGCATCCGCGACATGCGCCTCGCCGTTGCCGTCACCTACAGCCCTGCCCAGGATGACTACCGTGCCTACACCGAGGGCGAGGTGGCCCAGTTGATCGCCGACCTGCGCGCTGCCCGCAAAGTGGTCGGCTACAATCTCTACCGCTTCGACTATGAAGTGCTCCGCGCCTATACCGCCGACCCGTTGGACGACCTGCCGACGGTCGACATGCTGCGCGACCTGGCCGACCAGCTCGGCTGGCGGCCCAAACTGAACGATCTGGCTGCGGCGACGCTGGGCCTGACCAAGAGCGGCGATGGGCTGGACGCCGTGCGCTGGTTCCGCCAGGGCCAGCTCGAGCGGGTGATCGACTATTGCCGGCGCGACGTCGAGGTCACCTGGCGCATCTATGACTATGGCCGGCAGAACGGCTATGTCAAAATCCTGGACCGCTCCTGGCGGGAGCGGCTGGTGCCGGTGCGATGGTGAGCGCGGGGTTCGAGCCGGCCTACCTGGCCCTGCTGGCGTCGGGCGAGCTGAAGCGGCGGGTCGAAGCGGCCTATGAACGGCTGACGGCCTGCGATTTCTGCGGGCGCGCCTGCGGCATCGACCGCCATAAGGAGCGGGGAGCATGCCGCACCGGCACGCGGGCCCTGGTTTCCAGCTACGGCCCCCATATGGGTGAGGAGGACCCGCTGCGGGGCTATCGCGGTTCGGGGACGATCTTTTTTGCCTGGTGTAACCTGAACTGCCTCTATTGCCAGAACTATGACATCAGCCAGTTGGGCCACGGGCAGGAGGTCGAGGCGGCAGCGCTGGCCTCTATGATGCTGGAACTTCAATCGCTGGGCTGCCACAACATCAACCTGGTCTCGCCCACCCACGTCGTCGCGCCGATCCTGGCAGCGCTGCTCGTCGCCGCGCAGGCGGGGCTGCGCCTGCCCCTGGTCTGGAACACGGGCGGCTATGACTCGCTGGAGGCGCTGCGCCTGCTGGACGGTGTCGTAGACATTTACATGCCCGACATGAAGTACGCCGACGCCGAGACGGGGCGGCGCCTTTCCGGCATCGCGGACTATCCGACGGTCAATCAGGCCGCGGTGAAGGAGATGCACCGACAGGTGGGAGATCTGGCGCTGGACGAGCGGGGGATTGCCCGGCGCGGGCTGCTGGTGCGCCATCTGGTGTTGCCAGGCGGTCTGGCCGGCACGGCCGAGATCGCCCGTTTTCTGGCCCGCCAGGTCTCGCCCGACACGTACATCAACGTAATGGACCAGTACCGCCCGTGCTACAAGGCGCGGCAGCACCCGCCGCTCGACCGGCCGGTCACCGCCGCCGAAGTCGAGGCCGCCATGGCCGCGGCGCGGGAGGCTGGCCTGCACCGCTTCGACCGGCGCGCGCCGCGACTGGCGCTTTTTTGGTAAAGACTCCACTGCAAAAAAAGGAAAGCACAATGGGAGAAGAATCCAGACAACCCGACACGCTCCGCCTGCACGCCGTCATCTCGGGCCTGGTGCAGGGGGTCAATTTCCGCTATTTCACGATGAATGAGGCGCGGCGGCTGGGGCTGACCGGCTGGGTCGCCAACCGCTGGGATGGCAAGGTCGAGACCATCGCGGAGGGTCCGCGGCCCGCCCTGGAAGCGTTCCTGGCCTTCCTCCACGAAGGGCCGCCCGCCGCTAGGGTGCAGCACGTCGAGTTCCGCTGGGAAAAAGCCAGTGGCGAATTCTCCGACTTTGGCGTGATCCGCCTATGAACGGCAACCGCGAGCGGCTGGCCTGGTTCATCCTCCTGGTCTCTTTCGCTATCTGTGTCGTCCTGGCTGTGGGGACGCCGCTGGGAATCCGCACCTTTCTGCGCACCGCGCGGGTCGAGCAGGATGCCCTGCTGGAGCCGCAACAGGGCCGGCCGGGCCTGCAACGGCGCGGGCGCGGCGAGATCTTTGCTCTCGTCGAGCCGACCTGGGACGTGCCTGCGGCATCGGCGGTGACCACGGACCGCTTTGCCCAGGCGTTGCTGACCGTGCATGTCCCCCGCGTCCAGGGCGAGCTCGACACGACCGCAACCGTGCAAATCTATGGCGACACGGAGGTCAGGCTGATCTCGGCCTACTCGCCGCGTTTTGCGCTCAGCCCGCTGCCCCACAGCGTCACCTTGCAGGTGCAGGCCGGGCGGGTGCGCGTGCTGGTATCGCCGGTAGATGGCCGTCCCACGAAGGTAGAGTTGCGCACGCCGCACATGGTCGCTCACCTGGAGGAGGGCAGCTACGAGGTCCGTGTCCTCCCGGACGCCTCGGAGTTGACCGTGCGCTACGGTCAGGCAGAGGTTGTCTCGGCCTCTGGCGAGACGATCACCCTGGGCGACTCGGAGCGCATCGGCGTGCTGGCCGGTCAGGCGTTGCCCGAGGCGCTGCCGGCCGAGCGCAATCTGCTGGTCAACGGCGACTTTCGCGAGCCGCTGACCACGGGCTGGAGCGCCTATCACGACGAGCAGCGTCTGCCGGCTGGCGAAGTGGAGATCACCGACCTGGCCGGCCGCCAGGCGGCGCGCTTCTACCGTTCGGGGCTGGGCCACGCCGAGGTGGGCATTCGCCAGGAGATCAACTATGACGTGCGCGATTTCACCTCGCTGGTCCTCCACATGAGCGTCCAGGTGCGCGAGCAGAGCCTGCCTGGCTGCGGTTCGCTGGGCACCGAGTGCCCCATCATGGTGCGCATCGACTACAAGGACATCTACGGCACTGACCGCGTCTGGTATCACGGCTTTTACTGGCGGGCGCACGTCCCGCCCGACGTGCTCTACGACTATGAGCAGGAAGTGCCCTTCCAGACCTGGGCCACATTCGATTCGGAGAATCTGGTCGAGGTCTTTGACGAACCGCCGGCGCTGATCAAGGTCCTGACGATCTATGCCTCCGGCCACTCTTTCGACGCGCTGGTAGCCGAGGTCGAACTGCTGGCGGAGGAGTAAGAGCTGACAATTGGAGCTGTTGCGCGCCGTGGTCAGCGTTCGCGGCGCAGGGGAGCGGGCAGCAAGGGGGAAAGCGCGGCCCGCTCCTCCGCGTCCAGGGCGCGCAGGAGGAGCAGGACGAGGGGATATATCGCTGCGCTCGCCAGCAGCGCCAGCGCCAGGCTGACGGGAGCCAGCAGCCAGGCCATGGCGGTCATTGCCAGGCCGGCCAGGAGAGGGCGGACCACGATCGCCCCCCAGGCCACCGGCCCCGTCTGGCGGCGCAGGCCGAGGTAGAAGAGGATCGCCAGCAGCAGCTCGCCGCCGATCATGATCCACGCCGAGGCTGTATAGCTCCAGCGCGACACCAGCAGCAGGTTCGCCACAACGGTAAAGAACACCCGTACCCCCGAAGCGACCAGCACGTAGCGCTGGCGGTTGAGCGCGATCAGCGCATAGTTGGTCAGGCTGTTGATCCAGCCAAAGGGGATCGACCAGATCAGCAGGCGCAGGGCGATGGCGCCGTCGGGCAGGAAGGCCGCCCCGCTGAGCAGGCCGACCAGCGGCGTCGCCAGCAGGCTGACCAGCACCGCCGCCGGCAGGGCCACGATCAGCAGCAGCTTGGCCGACAGGTGATAGGTGCGGCGCATGGCGAGGCGGTCATGCGCCGCCTGCTGTGAGATGACCGGAAAGACGGCGAAGGTAAAAACCGACGGGATCAGGTTCAGCGCGTCGACCCATTTGCGGGCGGCGTCATACCAGCCGACCACGGCGTCGCCCTGCAGCCGCTGCAGGAGCAGGATGTTGATGCCGGGGAAGAGGTATTGCAGGAGAAACGAGACCATCAGCGGCCAGCTCTCGCTCAGCATCAGCCGCTGCAGCGGCCAGGCGACGCGCTCCCGCGCTGGCGGCAGGTGCGGCCAGATCAGCCGCCGCGCCAGCACGGCCAGGATGAGCAGCGTCGTCCCGTTGGTCAGGATCGACGCGCCAGCGATGCCGCGGATGCCCAGCCCGGCGACCAGCGCCAGCACCCCCAGCGTCACCTTGACGATCGTCGTCACCGTCTGAATGGCGGCGGGAATCTCGTGTTTCTCGAAACCGCGGAAGAGGCCCGCCAGCCCGTAGGCAAAGGTATTCGGCAGCAGGCCGATGTAGAGCAGAGCCACCGTCCACAGCGTCTCGCCGGCCAGCGGCGAGCCCAATCCCTGCCAGCCGCCCAGGAAGGCGGCCAGGACGGGCGCCGCCGCCAGGTAGAGCAGCAGGCGCAGGACGCTCGTGTTGACCAGGAGCTGCCGCGCCCGGCTGCGGTCACGGGAAACCTCGCGCATCAGGTACATGTCCAGCCCAAAGTTGGCGATGATGTCGAACCAGATGTAGATGTTGGCTGCTGTGGCATAACGGCCGTTGCCCACCGGTCCCAGGATGCGCGCCGCCAGCGCGGCAAAGGCAAACTCGATGGCGCGGTTGAACAGGTTGAGCACGATCGGCGCCAGCGAGTTCTTGGCCACGCGCCGCACCGTGCTGGCGTCGTCCTCCTCGCGGTAGAAAAAGCGCCACAGGTAGAGGCCGCTCAAGAAGAGCACGGCCATGGCAGCGATGAATGAAACAAAGGCGCCGATCTTGACGCTGTTGGGGCTGTACTTGAAGCGCACGCTCCAGGCGCCCGCCTCCAGAAAGACGGCGCGAAAGTTGCCGTCAGCGCGGAGGATCTCGACCTCCTGCTCGGCCTCTGTGCCGCCTCCCTGTGGCCGCACGAACGCCCTCCAGCCGGGAAAGTACGAGTCGCCCAGCACCAGCCAGCCCGGCTCGGCCAGCGTCGCGTCGACCGTCACCTGGTCCATCGTGTACTCGACGACTGCCTGCGGCGTCGCCGTGGCCAGCTGGGGGACGGCTGGCGCAGTGGGCACTTCTCTCTCCAGGACCACAAACTGGTGCGGGTCATACGTGCGCAGCGCCGTGGCCACGTCCTGCGTAACCACCGCCGCCGACGCCGGGAGGGTGAACGCGCGGCTCATCGCTGCCAGGTTCTCGTAGACATAGACCGACTCGTCGCGGTAGACCAGGCGGTATTTGGCCGGGTTGGGGATTTCGACCTCGCTGAGGATGTACCTGACGTTGAGGAGGTCCATGAGCGGGCTATCCAGGCTCGACCAGTCGCTGAACGAGGCGATGCGGTTGTACTGCAACTCGTCCTGCTCCTCGATCAGGCCCATATAGTCAGCGTACTGGCGGGAGAAGAGCGAGTCGTAGCCGTTGACGGCCTGCAGGTTGTAGAACATCCCCGTGTTGGCGTTCATCGTCTTGGTCGTGCCGGGCGGGGTGAAGGTGGCGTAGCGCCAGAGGGTCGTGTCCTGGCGCAGAAATTCGACCACGGGCGGGGTATAGTCGAGCAGCGCCGGGTCGACGGCGGGGTGGAATCCCGCGCCGAACGAGACCATATCGACGACCAGCAGGCCCACTGCCAGAAACTCCCACAGCGGCCGTCGCTTCAGGGTGATCGGGCAGTGGCTGAGGCGCAGAACGATGCCCGTTGCGGTGAGCAGCAGGCCAAAGAGGGCAACCCACTTGAACTCGTACGAATAAAAGGCGCGGTGGTCGGGGAAGGCGTTGGGCGCCAGCGCCAGGCCGAGGAAGAGGCGTTCCACCAGCGGTTCGATGCGCGCGAAAAAGACCCGGCTGAGCGCCAGCCCCGCCAGCGTCAGGAGGCCGCCCCAGAATGCCAGCGCCGCCAACGCGCTGACCAGGGAGGGCGATGCGCCGAGAAGAAACCAGCGGCCCCTCGCCCCTTGCGCTTTATCCTTTGTCCCTCGTCCCTCACTCCTTACCCCTTGTGCCTCCCTCCGCTTCTGTACCTCCTCGACGCCGAACCCTGCCAGCACTGCCACCGAGAGCGTCAGCGGAAAGACCCAACGGAAGGGAGAGTGCGACTGGCTGATGTAGGGCAGGGCATAGACCAGGGCATAGAGCGGCGTGCCAAAGATGCAGCCGAGGGAAAAGAGGCTGAGCAGGGTGAAGAAGGGAACGGTATATCGCGTATCGCCTATCGCGTATCGCCTATCGCCTATCGCGTATCGCGTATCGCTTGCCGCGATGTCCGCTTTGCGATAAGCGATAAGCGATAAGCGATAAGCGATAGGCGATGCGCGATACGCGACAGACAATACCGCCAGCAGCAAGGGCAGCAGTCCCAGGTAGGCGCCGCCCTCGACATAGTTCTTGATCCCCCAGTCGGTGCTGTCGATGGGATTGCCGTAGGCGTTCGTGGTGACGGGGACGGTGCGCCACTGGAACAGGTCAAAGTAGCTGTGGTGGGCCGGGTTGCCGAAAAAGTTGGGAATGCCAAAGGCGATCAGGCGGCGGGGTGGGTAGGCCCAGCCCAGCACCTGGGAGAGACTCGCCGCTGCCTGGCCAGAGCGGAAGCTATCTGCCGCGACCTCGTACAGGGGGATGAACTGGACCGCGCCGAGGGCCAGCCCCAGGATCAGCATCAGCGCCAGCCAGAACAGCGGCTGCGCCAGCCGCCGCGCTGCGCCGGCGACCCTGTGCTCGCGCAGCGCGCCGATGAACAACCCGCTCAACCGCCAGGTCGCATACAGCGCCGTGACCAGCAGGACAAAGTAGGTGTTCTCGGCGTGCCCGGCGAGCATGTGGCAGCCCAGGCCGACCGCTCCCAGCAGCGCCCAGGGCAGGCTGGACGGTCGCTGGCCCAGCGCCGGGCGCTGGCAGACGATCAGTTCGACCATCGCCAGGATAAAGGGCAGCCACGAGGCCCCGGCGATGATCATGGGGTGGACCACCGACACGACCATAAAGCCGCTGAGCTGAAAGACGATGCCGGCCAGCAGAGCGCCCAGCCGGCGGATGCCCAGCACGCGGGCAAAGAGATAGGTCCACAGGCCGGCCAGCCCCAGTTGCAGCCAGGCAAACACGCCAAAGGCCCGCCACAGCGGCAGGACGTAAAAAACCAGGCTCAGCGGATAGAGGGCCGAGTGCTGGCCGTTGGCGAGAAAAGGGTGGCCGGCAAAGATGTAGGGGTCCCACAGCGGCAGCTCGCGGTTCTGCAGCGCCTGCAGGATAAAGCGCTTCCAGGCATAGTTTTCCAGGATCAGGTCGGCGACCAGGCCATTTTGCACCCTCGTCACGCCCAGCTCAGCGGCGGCAGCGCGGTACGGCTCGAAGAGGAAGAGGGCGTCGGCGGGAAGCAAGGTGCGGTTGCCCAGGGCAACGGGGGCAAAGAGGAGCAGGGGCAACAGCAGCAGGATGAGCGCGGCGACGGCAGTGGGGAGCAGTCGGCGGATCATACATTCCCGCGGCGCGGCTGCAGATGGCGGTGTCGCCAGCGCACCTGCCATACCCGCCAGGCCGCCTCGAACTTGACCGGCAGGGTCATCTTGGAGCGGCCGATACGCCGGTCCTCGAAATAGATGGGCACTTCCAGGATGCGGTAGCCCAGCCGCCCGGCGACATAGATCATCTCGACCTGGAAGACATAGCCCTGCGAGAAAATGCAGTCCAGGTCGATGCCCGCCAGGGCCTCGCGCCGCCAGGCTTTGAAGCCGGCGGTGATGTCACGCACGCGACAGCCCAGGATGGCCCGCGCGTAAAAGTTGGCCCACCACGAAAGCAGCACCCGCCCGAAACTCCACTTTTCGTCGGTCCGTCCTCCCTTGACATAGCGCGAGCCGATGACAACGTCATAGTCAGGGAGGTGGGCCAGCAGGCGCGGCACGTCGGCGGGGGCGTGGGAAAAGTCGCAGTCCATCTGCACGATGGCGTCGGCGCCGTGCTGGAGGGCCCAGCGGAAGCCGTCGACATAGGCGCGGCCCAGGCCGCGCGGTCCGCTGCGGTGCAACACGCTCAGCCGGCCGGGGTTTTCCTCTGCCAGCCGGTCGGCGATGGCCCCTGTCCCATCGGGCGATTCGTCATCGACGATGAGGACGTGCAGGTCAGGGATGCCCAGGCCCCACAGCGCCTCGGCCATCGCCTCGACGTTCTCGGCCTCGTTGTAGGTAGGGATCACGACCGTTACGTTCATCGAAAGGATGCCAAAACAAAAAGGTGTGGCCGTGGGCAAAAGCCAGACCACACCCCGGCGCGGCAAAAAAGGTCAGGCCGGCGCCAACGAGTTCTTGATCGCACTGCGCAACTCGTCCAGATTGTGGTAAGAGCCGGGGCCGCTGATGGTGCCCAGGAGAATCGAGAGCCTGGGCAGCGGCTCGCCCCCTTTGCTCTTGCCAGCTTCCCAGTCGGCGCGGGGGTAGAAAAAGGCCACCGCCTCCCTCAGACGGGCAGACAGTTGTTCCTGGATGCGCCGGACGTGTTCCGGGCTGACGATGACGAAAAAGCCCACATCGTCCAGTTGGCCCACAAAGGGCGTTTTATCGCCGGCGCCTTCCTCAGCGGTGCGCTTGACCATCAGCGCCACGGCGCGCAGGACATCGTCGCGGGCGACAAAGCCGTAGGCGTCGGCAAATGGCTCCAGCCCGTCGATCGATACCGCCAGCAGCGCCCACTGGGTCTGTACCTGTAGCAGCAGGGCGAGCTGTTCCTCGGCCAGGGTGGCAAAGGGCAGGCCGGTCACCGGATGAGCGACAGGCAACGCATCAGCCCGGCGCAGCACATTGCGCACGCGCAGCCGCAGCTCCTGGATGTCGAAGGGCTTGGTCACATAGTCCACTGCCCCCAACTCCAGGCCGGCCAGCCGGTCGATGCGCTCGCGCCGCTCGGTGAGAAAGATGATGGGGATGCGGGCGGTGCGCCGGTGGCTGCGCAGGCGGCGGCAGACCTCATAGCCGTCGATGTCCGGCAGGCGGATGTCCAGCACCACCAGGTCGGGCAGGACCTTTTTGACAAAAGAAAGGGCATCGTTCCCCCAGCCCACCGTGGTCACCTGGTACCCCTGGGCTTCGAAGTACGATGCCAGCATCTCGGCCGTGTTTGGCTCGTCCTCGACGATGAGAATATGCTGTTGCGGCGTCATAGCTTACCTCGATGAACGAAAACGGCCGTTAGCCGATAGGCTCTTTATAAATGGCGTAGGTGCAGATCTGGCTCGGGTCTACGGCGTGGCAGGAGATTTCGTCCACGCGGAACTTTTTACCGCCGCTGACCCAGTGCAGGCCCTCCTCGATCACGCCCATGCCGGCGAAGCAGATCGGCCGATCAGCCGTGCGGCCCCAACAACAGGGACAGGGGTTCATAGTGTAGGTGTAATAGTCCCCCTTGTCCTCGACCAGACTGACCTGGTCGCTGAACTGGGTAAAGATTTTGGCCAGAGCCGGAGCGCCGGCCTTGAGCTTGGCGCTGAGGGGCAGAACACGGAAGGCCAGGTCGCCCACACCGGCCAGAGGGCCGAAACCCGGCAGGCCCAGGGCGAAGGCAGCCCGGCCAGCACGCAATTGCAAGCCGCGTCCGCCGCGCGGACCGTACATTTCCTCTAGCGCCCAGTTGAGCGCCGAAAAGTCCGAAAAGTCGAACTCTTTGTCAAAGTTGTCGGGAGGATAATTCTCGACCAGGTGCTGCAGACCGGCCAGGTTGAGAATGGCGTTGAGGCCGTTCTTTCCCATGACCTCTTCGATGGCCAGGATGTAGATACGGGCCAGTTTATTGGGGTAGTAATAACCGCTGGGCTCGATTCGTCTCACGTCTAGCCTCCTGTCCCGTCATGCTAAAGAATGTCTGCCAGTTCCTCAGCCGCGCGACGCATTTCGAGGAAAACCAGCCCCAATTTGGCGCCCGAGCGGGCGAGGACGGTCAGGACAGCTTCCTCACCAACAGCGGTCAGGATGACATAGCCGCCTTCGCCTTTTACATACACTTCGTCGAGCGTTCCGCGTCCCAACTCGCTGGCGATGCGCTCGCCCAGCGAGAGCATCGCCGCAGACATCGCCGAAACCCGATCCTCTTCTACCCCTGCCGGTAGAGAGGACGCCATGCTCAAACCATCCACGCTGACAATCGCCGACGCTTCGATATCGGTAGTGCTCATCTGCAACTCGCGTAGGCGTGCTACCATTCTCTCGGTACGGGATCTCTCTGCCATTCCACGCTCCTTAAAGTCTACCACCCTGCGCCGACAGAGTGGACTGGCGAACAAAATCTGTGTAGAGATTACCACAAGAAAGCGGCAATGTCAAATCTATTCAACAGTCAGATACTCCCGCATCTTTTCGAGCGTCGCCGGCCCGATCCCCGGCACCTCCAGCAGCGCCTCGATGGAAGGGAAAGGGCCATAGGTCTCTCGATAGGCCACGATCTGCTGGGCCGTCGCCGGTCCGATGCCGGGCAGGGTCTCCAGGTCCGCAGCCGTCGCTGTGTTGAGGTTGACGCGGAGGGCAGCGGTGGGGGGGACGCCGCCCATGAGGACGGGCAGCGCACTGCCCTCGCCAACTCGCGGCACATGCACCTGCTGCTGGTCGCATAGCTCCTGGGCCAGGTTGATCCGCTCCAGGTCAGCCTCCGCCGTGGCCCCGCCGGCAGCGCGTATGGCGTCCTCCACCAGGCTGCCCGGCAGCAGGCGATAGACGGCCGGCGCCATCACCGCCCCGCTGACATAGACGCGCAGAGGCGACGGCGTCGCGGTAGGCAAGGGGGTCGCCGTAGGTGCCGGCGTAAGTACCGTCAGGGCGTGGCTCTGTGGATGAGGGGTGAAAAAGCCAATCGCCCCCCCGACAACAAGGCTCAGGGCAGAACAGAGGATCAACAGGCTGCGATGACGAGCGACTCGGGTCTCCATGGTTGTTCTCCATTGCTGACTGCGTTGTGCCCTTATTATACTCGCGCCGACCGATCGCGCAAGCGTACGGATTTCTTGCAACGCGGACTTGTCACCCTGACCCTGAACGAAGTGAAGGGGAAGGGTCTCGTTGCGACACGGATTCCATTGCCCGGCGGGGGCCTGTGACCCCCGCCGGTGGGGGTCGCCGGGCCACAGAGCCGGCGGGAGCAGGGCGGGTCGGGCGCTTTACCCTTTTGCTACGAACACCCAGCGTGGACAACTGCGAGCAGTTGTCCTGCAAACGGTGCGGTCCTCCCTTGCTGCTCCTGCTGCTTTGGGGTACAATGGCACTCGATGTGATGAGAGGAGCGGGGTATGAGCAACGCAAGCGATCTTCGTCGGCTGCCCAGCGTCGACCGGCTGCTGGGTGAGCCGCTGCTGGCCGAAGCCATCGTCCGCTACGGCCGTCGCCTGGCGCTGACCGCCGTGCGCGAGACGCTGGAGCAGGTGCGGGAGGAGGTGCGCGGAGGAAGCGGGGTGCCAGCCAGCCAGGCCCTCGCCGAACGGGCCGTCGCGCACCTGCGGGACCACCTGGGGCCTCTGCTCAGGCCGGTCATCAATGCGACCGGCGTCATCATCCACACCAATCTGGGGCGGGCGCCCCTCTCAGCGGCAGCCCAGGCCGCGTTGGAAGGCGTCGCGCGGGGTTACTCTAACCTGGAGTACGATCTGGGCGCCGGTCAGCGGGGCGAGCGCACCATCCACGCCGAGCGGCTGCTCTGCGAGCTGACCGGCGCCGAGGCGGCGCTGGTGGTCAACAACAACGCCGGAGCCGTGCTGCTGGCGCTGAACGGGCTGGCAGCAGGGCGGGGGGTGCTGATCTCGCGGGGGCAGCTCGTCGAGATCGGCGGCGGCTTTCGCGTGCCGGACGTGATGCGCGCGTCGGGGGCGCGGCTGGTCGAAGTGGGCACCACCAACCGCACCCATCGCCGCGATTATGAGCAGGCGCTGGCTGCCCAGAACGACATCGCGCTCATCCTGCGCGCCCACCACTCCAACTTTCGCATGCTCGGCTTTACCGCCGAGGTCGAACTGGCGGAGCTGGTCGAAATTGGGCAGGCCCACGGCGTCGCGGTGATGGACGACCTGGGCAGCGGCGCGTTGCTGGAGACGGCCGACTATGGCCTGGCCCACGAGCCGATGGTGCAGGAGAGCGTGCGGGCGGGAGCGACGGTGGTCTGCTTCAGCGGCGACAAGCTGCTGGGCGGGCCGCAGGCGGGCATCATCGTCGGCCAGGCGTCCTGTGTCAACCCCCTCAAACGCCATCCGCTGGCGCGCGCCCTGCGCGCCGACAAGCTCTGCCTGGCCGCGCTCCAGGCAACGCTGATGCACTATTTGCGCGACGAGGCGACGACGTGCATCCCCGTCTGGCGCATGATTGCCACGCCGCTGGCCGAGATCGAACGGCGGGCGCGGCGCTGGCGGCGGCGGCTGCGGCAGGCCGGGGTGAGCGCCGAGCTTATCGACGGACGCTCGACCGTCGGCGGGGGCAGCCTGCCCGGCGAGACTCTGCCGACGCGGCTGCTGGCCCTGGCGGTGCCCGATCCCGACCGTGTGGCGGCGGCGTTGCGGCGGGGCGAACCGCCGCTGGTGGCGCGCATCGAAGAGGGCCGCCTCCTGCTCGACCCGCGCACGGTGCTGGCGGAGCAGGAAGCCGATCTCCTGCGCTGCCTGCTGAGAGCACTGTCTTCCGAACTGGGAGAAAGGGAATGAAAAAAGACCTCGATCGCCTGATGGAAGAGCGCGGCCTCGATGCCGCTGTGGTCGGCGGGAATGTCTATGGCAACCCGACGATGAACTATTTGCTCAACGGCGCTGCTGTGGGCGGGGGCATCATCGTCAAGAAGCGCGGGCAAACGCCCACTTTTATCCACCACTCCATCGAACGCGAAGAAGCGGTGGCGTCGGGGCTGGAGCTGGTCGACATGAGCCGTTACAACTATCTGTCCATCCTCCGCGAGAAGCACGACCGCCTGGCCGCCAACGTCGAACTCTACCGGCGCATCTTTGCGGACCTGGGGGTGAAGGGTGATGTCGGCTTTTACGGCATGGCGGACCAGGGCAGTGCGTTTGTCTTTCTGGGCGCGCTGGACCAGGCTCTGCCCGACGTGCGCGTGCGCGGCGAGTACCAGGAGGGCCTTTTCGACGTCGCCCGCGCCACCAAAGACGCGGACGAGGTGGCCATGATCCGCCAGGCGGCCCGTCTGACCTGCGAGGTGATCAGCGAGACGATCGCTTTCCTGCAGCGCCAGCGGGTCGAGGGGGAGACGCTGGTGACAGCCGATGGCGCGCCGCTGACGATCGGCGCTGTCAAGCGCGAGATCATGCGCCTGCTGGCCGAGCGGCGGCTGGAAGACCCGCAGGGGGTCATCTTTGCCATCGGGCGGGATGGCGCCATCCCGCACAGCAAAGGCCGCCCCGACGCCCCTATCCGCCTGGGCCAGCCCATCGTCTATGACCTCTATCCCCGCCACGCCAGCGGCTACTTTTTCGACTGCACGCGCACTTTTTGCCTGGGCTATGCGCCGCCAGAGGTGGAGAAAATCTACCAGGACGTGTCGGGCTGCGTCGATGCGGTCATCGCCGCTTCGCAGGTCGGCGTGCCGGCCCGCACGCTGCAACAGGTGGCCTGTCAGTTCTTCGAAGAGCGCGGGCACCCCACCGTCGCCAGCAACCCCCAGACCGAGGAAGGCTACGTCCACTCGATCAGCCACGGCCTGGGGCTGGCCGTCCACGAGGAGCCGTCCTTTGCCGACATCCCCTCCAACACGACCACGCTTCAGCCGGGTCACGTCTACACCGTGGAGCCGGGGCTTTACTACCCCGACCGCGGCTATGGCGTGCGCATCGAGGACGTGATCTGGATCGACGAGCAGGGGACGCTGCACAACCTGACCGACCTGCCGCGACAGTTGGTGTTCGAGATGAACGGCAGAGGGAGCAGATAGAGAGATGGACTCCCCGCTCGCAGAAGAACTGTGGGACCGTCGCCTGCCGGGGCTGGAGGCGCTGCCGCGGGCGTTCGTGATGCCCCACTATGGCGGCTACTCGATCGCCAACGTCGCCGCGACCGTGGCCGCCCTGCTGGGGGTCGAGCTGGCCAACAGCGCGCCGCCGCTCCCCGCCGATCTGTGGGCTGACCTGGCCAATGGCGTGCGCTGCGTGGTCCTGCTCGTCCTCGACGGTCTGGGCTACCTCCAGTTCCAGCGCGTTCTGGAGGGAGTGCCCTTCTTTGCCCGCCTGATGGAGCGCGGGCGCCTGATCCCGCTCACCTCGACCTTTCCCTCCACAACGGTCACGGCGTTGACCACGCTGCACAGCGGCCGGACGCCGCTGGAACACGGCTTTGTGGGCACGCGGCTCTTCCTCTCTGCGGCCGGCACGCTCGCCAACATGCTCCGTCTCTCTCCGCTGGTCTCGCCGCTGTACGAGGAGCTGTTGGACTGGGGCTGGCAACCGGAACAGTTTGTCACTGTGCCCTCCCTGGAGTCTCAACTGGCCGCCGCTGGCGTCGAGTGCGTTGCCCACACTCACCACATCTACCTCAACAGCGGCCTGAGCGACATTCTCATGCGCGATGCGGGTGAAAAGAACGGCTTTTTCGGCCTCGGCGACCTGGCGATTGGCCTGCGCCACACGCTGCTGGCGCGGCAACATCAGCGGCTCTTTGTCAGCGCCTATTGGAGCGCCATCGACACGCTGGGCCATGCCTACGGCCCCACCGCCGAGCCGTGCCAGGCCGAGCTGCGCCTGCTGGGCCAGTCGCTGATGGAGGACCTGCTGGACAAACTGCCTGCTGCGGCCCGCCAGGGCACGGTGCTGGTCCTGGTCGCTGACCACGGCCAGGTGCCGACGCCGCCAGCCGAGGCCGTCGACCTCTCTGCTCATCCCCTGCTCAACCGGATGCTCTTCCTTCCACCCGCTGGCGAAAGCCGCGCCGCCTATCTCTATGCCCGCCCCGGCCAGAAAGAGGCGCTGCGCGACTATCTCCTCGAGCACCTGTCCGACCGCTTTACCTCCCTTGAAACAGACAGAGCGCTGGAGGCGGGCCTTTTTGGACCTCCAACCGCCGATCTGGAACTGCGCGGTCGCCTGGGCGACTGGCTATTGCTGGCGCACGGCAACAGCCGCCTGGTCGGGGAGGAGGAGAAGAATCTCAAAATGTACGGCCATCACGGCAGCCTGCTGGCCGAAGAGATGGTGGTGCCCTTCTTGATGGTGCGGCTCGATGACTGAGACGACGCGCATCCTGGGAATCGAGACCTCGTGCGACGAGACGGCGGCGGCGGTGGTGGAGGACGGTCGGCGTATCCTCTCCAACGTCATCGCCTCGCAGGTCGACCTGCACGCCCAGTACGGCGGCGTCTTTCCGGAGATGGCCTCGCGCGCTCACGTTGAAGCCATCGCCCCGGTGGTCGAAGAGGCCATGCACCAGGCCCACGTCGGCTGGGGCGACCTGAATGCGATCGCCGTGACCTATGGCCCTGGCCTGGTCGGTTCGCTGCTGGTGGGGGTCAATGCGGCCAAGGGACTGGCCCTGGGGCGGCAGTTGCCCCTGGTGGCGGTCAACCACCTGGAGGCGCACATCTACGCCCACTGGCTGGAGAGCCAGGCGGAGGGCGCGGCGCCGGCCGATCTGGCGTTTCCTCTCCTGGCGCTGATCGTCTCCGGCGGACACACCGAGCTGGTGCTGATGCGTGGCCATGGGGATTATGTCTACCTGGGCGGCACGTTGGACGACGCTGCTGGCGAGGCTTTCGACAAGGTCGGGCGGCTGTTGGGGCTACCCTATCCCGGCGGCCCGTCCATCGAACGCGCCGCCCGCGAGGGCAAGGCGCTCAACGTGACCCTGCCGCGCTCCTGGCTGGAGGGCACCTACGACTTTAGCTTTAGCGGGGTCAAGACCGCCGTGGCGCGCCTGCTGGAGCAGCACGGCGGCACGCCGCACCGCCTGCTTGTCGCCGACATCGCTGCCGCCTTCCAGGAAGCCGTCTTTGACGTCCTGGCGGCCAAAACCGCCGCTGCTGCCGAGGCCTATGGGGTTACCGCCGTTCTCCTCTGCGGCGGCGTCTCGGCCAACCAGGTCCTGCGGGCGACGGTGCGCCAGCGGGTAGCCGTGCCGGTCTATACTCCGCCGCTGATCCTCTGCACTGACAACGCCGCCATGGTCGCCGCCTGCGGCCACTTTCGCTTCCTGGCCGGCGCGCGAGCCGGCTGGGACCTGGATGTCGAGCCGGGGTTACGCCTGGGGGAGTGAGCGCGACCTGAAGAACACCTGGAGAGGATCCGTTGAAAAGGCAACCATTCCCTCGCTTCCCCCTGGCCCACACTTTCTCCATCATCGCCCGCGACAGCGAGACGGGCGAGATGGGCGTGGCCGTGCAATCGCACTGGTTCTCTGTGGGCTCCATCGTCGCCTGGGCCGAGGCAGGGGTGGGTGCCGTGGCCACCCAGGCCCTGGTCGAGGTCAGCTACGGGCCGCTGGGGCTGGCGCTGATGCGCGCTGGTCGCCCGGCGCCGGCAGCGCTGGCGGCGCTGCTGGCCGCCGACGAAGGGCAGGCGCTGCGCCAGGTGGCCATGGTCGACGCCCAGGGCCGCGTCGCCGCGCACACGGGCGAGCAGTGCATCGCCGACGCCGGTCACGAGACGGGCGACGGCTTTTCCGTCCAGGCCAACATGATGGCCAGCCCCTCGGTCTGGCCGGCCATGGCGCGCGCCTACCGTGAGACGGAGGGCGATCTGGCTGAGCGCATGCTGGCGGCGCTGGAGGCGGGGCAGGCCGCCGGCGGCGACATCCGTGGCCAGCAGAGCGCCTGCCTGCTCATCGTCCGCGCCGCGCCCAGCGGCCAGCCGTGGGCCGACCGCCTCTTCGACCTGCGGGTGGAGGATCACCCGGCGCCGATCCAGGAGCTGCGCCGCCTGGTGCAGCTCCAGCGGGCCTACCGTCACATGAACCGGGGCGACGAGCAGATGGGCGCGGGCGACATCGAGGGGGCGCTGCAAAGCTACAGCGCCGCCGCCGCGCTGGCTCCAGAGGTCGAAGAGCTGCCCTTCTGGCACGCCATCGCCCTGGTCGGGTTGGGACGGCTGGAGGAGGCCCTGCCGATCTTTCGGCGCGTCTTTGCTGTCAATCCGGACTGGGCGACGCTTTTGGAGCGGCTGCCCCGCGCGGGGCTGTTGCGGGACGATGCGGAGATGATCAGGCGGATTCAGGCCGAGGCGCCGCCGCGCCTGCCATTGGGCTGAGCCGGCGCACCCAGATGGCCATCCCCCAGGTGACGCCCCAGTGCACCAGCACGGCCAGCCACAGATTGCGCGTCTGCACGTAGAGCACGGCGCTGAGCAGCGCCAGGCCGATGCGCAGCAGCGCAGCCGGTCGGCGCGCCAGGCTCTGCAGTTCGAGCAGCCACCAGGGGTTGAGAGCCGCTTCCAGCGCGACCAGGGCAAAACCGGCCCACGCTCCCCACTCGACCGCGCGATCGGTCAGGCCCTGCAGGGCCAGGATGGGCGCGTTGCGGTAAAAGACCCAGTGTGCCTCGTGAAAGGCCGCATCGCCCAGCAGCGCCCATGCTGAGGTGTGGGCGCCGGCAGGCACATCGCGCCAGCTTCGACGCAGCGCCAGCCAGCCCAGCGCCAGGAGCAGCCACGTCGTCCCCCCCAGGCTGGCCGCCCAGCCTACATCCCGCGCCCAGTCGGCCCAGTCCATGGGATCGGCCGGGCTGAAGGTTTGCAGGCCCAGCAGGCTGCGCACGACGGCATCGTGACCCCACAGCAGCGCCGCAAAGGGAACGCCCAGGTAGTAGAGCAGCCTGGCGCTGTGCAACAGAAAGGGGAAGGAGGCCGATTGGACAAAGGGAGCCAGCCGCTCTCTGCTTCGTTCCGCCTGCCAGAGCTGCCAACTGCCCTGGGTGACCGCGATGGCGAGCAAAAACGATCCCCCCAGCCAGATCCAGGGGGTCAGCTCAGCCATGGCGCTCCTTCAGCGGCACCCACAGGCTGACGCGGGTGCCTTTGCCGGGGGTAGAAGTGATTTCCCATTTGCCGCCCGCCAGCTCGGCCCGCTCGCGCATGTTGAGCATGCCCAGGCTGCCGCGCTCGTCGTAGCCTGCCTTCAATATGCTGACGTCGAAACCCACTCCGTCGTCCTCGACGGTGGCGAGGAAGCCGTCCCGTTCCATGCGCAGGCGCACCCAGATATTCCTGGCCTGGGCATGCTTGCGCGCGTTGCTGAGCGCCTCTTCGATGATGTAGAACACCATCCCTTGCTGGTCCTTGCTCAGGAGCCGGTCGACGCCCTCTGGCGCGTCCAGATGGATGGGCAGGGGATCGGTCTCGGCCCGTTTGGCGATGTACTGTTCCAGCGCCGCGCGCAGTCCCTGCGTTTCCAGGATGAGCGGGCGCAGGGTAAAGAGCATGTGGCGAATCTCTTTGGTCGTGCGGCGGGCTAGTTCCTCGATGCGGGCCAGCTCTTCTTCCACATCCTCGGGGGAACGCTCGATCAGCATGCGGGTATAGTTGGCGCGCATGGCGATGGCGGCGATGGCCTGGGTGGGGCCGTCGTGGAGGTCGCGGGCCAGCTTTTTGCGCGCGTCCTCTTCGACCGAGACGATGCGTTCCTTCTCCTCCATCAGGCTCTGGTAGAGCTGGGCGTTCTGCAGCGCCACGACGCCCTGGTTACAGAGCGCCACCAGCAGGTCCTGATAGGTGGGGGTAAAGGTGCCGGCTGTGGGGCTGCCAAAGACGGCCACGCCAAAGCCCTCGAAGCCAGCGCGCAGGGGCACGACCATCGCCTCGCGGCAGGCGTGCATGGCGACGAATTGTCCCAGTTCCGGGTCGGTTTCCGGCTCTGTGCAGATTGTCGGCTCGGCGGTGCTGAGGGCCTGGCCGATAGCGCCGGCCTGCCCTGTCAACTGTGTCTGCCGGTCGCGCGGCGGCAGGTGGCGTGAAGCGGCGACGACCAGGCGCGGGCCACGGAAGAGGAGGACGATGCTGACGAGCGAGACATGCCGCTCGCCCAGCTCGCGCATGCCGATCTCGCCCACGTCGAGCATGGCTTCCAGCACGCGCTGATAGTTCAACGTGGCGCTGAGCGTGCCGGCCAGTTCGGAGATGAGGCGAGCCTGCTCGTGGCTGGCGCGGAGGCGGTGCTGGTACTCCTTTTCCTCTTCGCGGTGGACCTCCAGCATGTGGCGCCTGACGTTGTTGCCGACCAGGCCACCAGTCAGCGTTGCCGCTGTCAGCAAAGCTGCGCCCCTCAACGGGTCGAACAGCGGCGGAGCGCCTGCCCCTCTCAGCAGCCATTGGCCTGCCCCATAGCCGGCGGCGAGGAGGAAGGCAGCGGCGGCCATGCTGGCCCACAGCGGAAAGCGCAGGGCAGCGACCAGGATGGGCAGCAGGCCGAAGAACACCAGCGGGCCGCCGAGGCCGCCGCTCACCGCCATCAATGCCAACGCCAGGAGCGTGTCCAAAACCAGCGTCAGGGTCGGCAGCAGGCGGGGGAGGAGACGCGCGCCCAGCAAGAGCATCACCAGGGCATTGTAGAGCACTGCGATCAGGAGTACCAGAAGGGAAGGGAAAAAGGAGGGTCCGAACAGGCCATATTGCGGGTCGAAAAACAAGATCAGGGCAACGACCAACAAGAGCACCCAGCGCAGGATACTGATCAGCCAGTCGAGCTGGGAGCGTTGCCGAATCCTTGCTGTTGCTCTGGTCATCCTCCCCCCGTTGCTCAATCGAAGAAGCCGCAGCAGGACGGCGGCTGGGAGACGAAAACAGAAAATGGGCGCGAAGGGACTCGAACCCCTGGCCTCCACAATGTGAGTGTGGCGCTCTGACCGACTGAGCTACGCGCCCCAGTGAGCCACATTATAACATCGTCTGCCCGGAAAGACAAGTCTCACTCCGCAATGCCCCACCAGTACATGTCCGCCAGCCGCTGGTGCTCCTGGCGCAGGCGGACGTAGCTCTCGTAGCGATGCTGGTGAATGTGCCCCTCTTCCACGGCTGCCAGCACCGCGCAGCCCGGTTCGGTGGTGTGCGTGCAGTCCGAAAAGCGGCAATCGGTGACGAAGGGAGCAATGTCGGGGAAGCAGGCGTCCAGCTCCTCCGGATCGACGTCGAAGAGGGCCAGGGCGCGGATGCCGGGCGTGTCGGCCACCCAGCCGCCCCTCTCCAGCGGGAACATCTCTTTGACCACCGTCGTGTGGCGGCCCTTGCCGGTGACCTCGCTCACCTCGCCCACGCAGAGGCCCAGGCCGGGCTGGATGGCGTTGAGCAGGCTGCTCTTGCCCACGCCGGACGGTCCCACCAACGCCGAGACCCGCCCCTCCAACTGCGCTGCCAGTCCCTTGACGCCTTCGCCCGTCTCGGCGCTGGTGTAGAGGACCGGATAGCCGATCTGCTCATAGATGCCAAAGAGGGCGCGGGCCTCTTCCATCCCCACCAGGTCGATCTTGTTGGCGCAGATGACGGCGGGAATGTTCTGCAGTTCGGCCCCTACCAGCAGGCGGTCGAGCATGCGCAGGCGCGGCGTCGGCTCGGCGCAGGCAAAGCAAAAGACCGCCTGGTCGGGATTGGCCAGCACGACCTGCCCCCGCTCCGCCAGATAGCCCTCGCGGTCCCAGCGGCGCACGTCCCTGGCGGTGGGGGCCAGGCGCAGCAGGGCTCGCTCCCGCTCTTCGACCTGCTCGATGATGCCCGTGTTGTCGGGCCCACGGCGGATGCGCACCCGGTCGCCCACGGCGACGGGGTCCGTCTCCAGGCGCTTTTTCTTGAGCCGCCCGCGCAGGCGGCAGACGACGTCGCCCTGCGCCGTGTGGACGGTGTAAAAGCCACTCTGGGACTTGATGACCAGGCCCGACTCGCTCAACGGTGCATCTCTTGTCAGAGCTGGGCGATCTCCTCGCCAAAGGCCAGCAGTTCCGCCACCATCTCCGGCGAGCGCGCCTCGGCATAGACGCGCAGCACCGGCTCGGTGCCGGAGGGGCGGATGAGCAGCCACGAGTCATCGGCCAGGATGTACTTGACGCCGTCGAGGGTCTGCACCTGGCTGACGCTTTCGCCGCCCAGCGTCGAGGGCGGGTTTTCGGTCAGCCGGGCGACCATCGCCGACTTGGCGACGTGGGTGCGCAGGCGCAGGTCGCGGCGGGCGTAGTGAGCTGGTCCCACGTCGGCCTGGAGCCGGGCGACCATCTCGTGGAGGGGCGCGCGCGCCGCCGAGACGGTCTCCAGCAGCAGCAGCCCCATGAGCACGCCGTCGCCCTCGGGGATGTGCCCCTTGATCGACAGCCCGCCCGACTCTTCGCCGCCGATCAGCACGTCGTCGTTCAGCATGTGGTCGGCGATGTGGTTAAAGCCCACCGGCGTCTCCACCAGGGGCAGGCCGTAGCGCTGCGCCAGCCGGTCGACCATGCGCGTGGTCGAGACGGAGCGCACGACCTTGCCGCGCCAGCCGCGCTGTTCGACCAGGTAGCGCAGTGTCAGGGCAAAGATGTGGTGCGGATCGACAAAGTTGCCGTGGGCGTCCATTGCGCCGATGCGGTCGCCGTCGCCGTCGGTCGCCAGGCCGATGTCGGCCTGGTCGGCGCGGATGGCCGCAGCCAGCGCGCTCAGGTAGTGGGCGATGGGCTCGGGGTGGATGCCGCCAAAGCCGGGGTTCATCTCGCCGCGAATCTCGCGCACGCGGCAGCGCGTCCGCGCCAGCATGTCGGCGATGCACTTGCGCGCCGAGCCGTACATGGCGTCGGCGATCACGCGCAGCTCCCCCGCCGAGATCACATCCAGGTCGATCAGGTGGGTGAGGTGCTCATAGTAAGCCCAGGCCGGGTCAAAGCGCTGGATCAGGCCGGCTTCGAGCGCCTGGCTATAGTCCATCACGTTGGGCCCGCGGGCCAGGTCCTGATTGCGGGCCAGGTAGGCCTCGACGCGGCGGGCCTGTTCTGGCAGGGCCGAGCCGCCAAAGGCCGCCTTGAGCTTGAGGCCGTTGTAGCGGGGCGGGTTGTGGCTGGCGGTGATCATCACCCCGGCAGCGGCGCGTTTGTGTACCACGGCGTAGGAAACCGCTGGCGTCGGCGCGTCGGCGCGGGTCAGGTGGGCGACGATGCCGTTGCCGGCCATCACCCGCGCCACCTCCGCCGCGTAGCGGTCGGAAAGGAAGCGGGTGTCAAAGCCGACGACAACTTCTGGCGTTTCGGTCTGGCTCTCGTCACGGACAAAGTCGGCGATGGCCTGGCTGACCAGGCGCAGGTTGTCGAAGGTGAAGGTGTCCGAGATGACAGCGCGCCAGCCGTCGGTGCCGAATTGGATGGTCACGGGTTCCTCCTTGCGTATCGTTTATCGCGTATCGCATATCGCATATCGCGTATCGCGTATCGTCGAGTGGTTTGTGCATAAGCGCGCAGCAGTTCGCGGCCCAAGTCTATAGCGCTTGATCCTTCCACGCCCGTTTCGTGAGTACTCCTGGAGTAGAAAGGCCGCCTCACGGCTCGCGCTTCACCTGCGCCGCGCAGCGCAGCGGAGCGGCGTCAGGCGCAAGCGCGTGTTAGCTGCCCCAGCAGAATTTCCATGTAGTCGTATCCCCCACTGTGTTCTGGGAAAAGGATGTGCTTTTCGGCGAACTTTGCCCGATTCCACGTGCCATCGTCGTAACGCTTGTAGAGATCGTCATAGGGAGTGGCGGAAATGATGAAAGCATCCAGTCGAACATTTCCGCGCCTGCTTCGCTTTCCAATCTCTTGCGCCAGCACCGGCAGGCGCTCATGCAGCCGCGCCTTCTCGTCGTGAATGTAGGCTTTGGCGTGAAGCATTCCGTGCGGTTCGATAAAACCAATCCACTGACCGCTTTGGTCCACCACCCACAGGATGAAGTCTGGGAAAAAGCGGCGTTCCTCGAAGAAGCCAATGCCATAACCGCGGCTCAAGTTGCGGAGCAAGAACACCTCTTTCCCTGCCAACGACCTGTCCTTCTCTGCGTTCCAGTAGTCGCGCAGGTCGCGCACGAAGCGGGCTTCGCTTTCTTGCAATCCGGGCGGGATGATCTGAGCTTTCTCCGGCATGGCTACCAGAAGCGGTTGGTACAAATGGCGGTCGAAGTGAATGCGCGGCAGGCCGGCATTCTCCTGCTGATAAAGATGCGCTTGATCGGCAAGTAATTTCTGCACTGCCTCGATCAAGTGTTGTTCCGCACGCGGCACGCGGACGACGTAGCCGGCTTTGTCTTCGCTGACGCCTTGCGGCCGGAAGTTCAGATTGGGGTCCTCTTTGCTCAACGGACGGTAGATGATTGTCTTTTCGTCCCATTGCTCGCGACGCGTTTGATAAAACTTGTCCAGGTAACGGCAGAGGAGATGGGTTACCGCTTCCTGGAGACGGGTGCGGTCAGCCCAGGTCTGCGGACAGAGGACAGCATCCTCGGCGATAAGCGTGCAAGGCACTTGAGCGATAATCTGGCGCGGCGTTTCAGGCAGGATGAGCAGATTTTTCAGTCCCTTGCGATCTTTGTAGGCCAGCAGGTCGAGATAGGCTTGCTGCCAGTCTATGAAAGCCAGACTCTCCGGCGGGATAGGACGCGCCCATTGGGCCGACTGCACTGCGGCTGCCTGCAATCCGGCTCTGGTGCTTTCGAGGGCGTGCACATGGACGGATACATCCACCTGCACCGACAGATCGGGGTCGGGCTTCAAGAGCAGGGTGGCTTCGGCGGCGAAGTCGCGCCCCTCCGGCGGACGCGGCACCACCAGGCCGCGCTGCAAAAATTGTTCGTTGGCCCACACGAACAGGGGCAATTCGATCGCCGGTTCGACTTCCACGCCCTCACGTTCAAGATAATCGCGGAATTGCGCCATGTAATTGGCGCGCACGGCAAAGATGTTCAGCGTCTCCAGTAAGCGCAGGTGTTTGGGATGGTCACCAGGCAGCGCGGCGCTGCGCTTCAGGCTCAGGTCCTTGCCCTTCAGGCGCACGCCGCGGCCGAAGAGTTGGATGATCTGCGAACCTTCCTGCCGCCCAATATTGAGCAGGCCCATACTCGCCACGCGCCAGGAGTTCCAGCCTTCCATGAATTTTTTGGCGCCAATCAGGACGTGGAGGGCCGAATGGGGACGATTGATACGCTCGAAGAGCGAACTGCTGATGGCGTCCTGCTCCAGCACAATTTCCGGGGCATTGGCTTCAACCAGTTGTCGGAACGCGGTGGTGTCGCCAATGGTGATCAGGCCAAAGTAGTCCTCGGCGCCAGCAGCTTTCAACCCCAGTTCTCCGGCGCTGCGTTTGATGTCGCACAGGTGCAGGCCGCCAGCAGCGGAGGTATGGAACATGCGCTCCAACATGTCGTTGTAGAGCGCAGACGGCGTATCGGCCAAACCAGCCTCGCGCAGGAACGGGAACCGCTCGGCAAAGATGTCGTGCCCATCAGGAGAGACCAGGCCCGTCTTGCCTTTCAGAACGCTTTGGATGGTTTTGACCGCCCAGGAACGGTCGCTCAGCACACGGTGCAGAAAACGTACCACGGTCAGCACATCGCTGCGTGGCAGTTTGTTTTCGGTATAGACGGCGTTGACCGTGCTGCCGACGAACACCCACAGCGGCTTTTCCAGGTTGTAGGGGCGCAGGGCGTCGGCCTGTTCCTCGTAAAGGCGCACCTGTTCGTAGAACGAAAGCAGGTTGCCGAGCAGTAAGGTGTCTGTTTTATCGGCCTGGGTTTCTTCTTTCAGGTTGAGAATGCGGAAGTCCTTGCCGAAGCCATCGCCGTAAAAGTAGCGGTAGGAATAGTCGAAGAGGATGGCCTTGCCATATTCGGTGGTGAGGGGATCGTTGCGCGCCGCCGAAAGCGCCTGGCCAAAGGTCGCGGAGTATTCGAAGGTGAAGCCGGTGGCGCCCAGGGCGTCGCGGTACTTGCGCCAGGCCTCGCCGCCGGAACCTTTATGGCCCTCGTCCACGAAGATGAGATTGCGCCCTTCAAAGGCTTCGACGGGGACGCTTACGCCCCCGCCGCGCTTTTCTTCCACCAGCTTGGTGATTTCGATGACCTGGACCACGTCCCGGCCGCCGCTCCACAAGGTGCCGGCGTTCAGGTCGAAGCGCCGCGCCGGGATGCCGGAAGCGGCCAGTTCGGCCAGGTGCTGCTCGCTCAGGCCCTCGTTGGGGGTGATAAGCAGGATGTTGTCCAACGGTTCGGTGTTGTAGTGTCGGAACTGATGATAGTTGAGGTGGAGGATGAGCGTCTTGCCGCTGCCGGTGGCCATCCAGTAGGCCAGTTTGGTCAGGTCATCCTGCGTGAAGGGGGCGTCCTGCGGCTCGAGTGGCAGACGGCGGGCGTTGCGCTCCTCCACAAAGGCATTCAGGTCGGCCAGCAGTTGCGCCCGATGGTTGAACAGGCGGTCGAGGAAGATTTCGGTGTACAGGGCGGCCAGGTACTGGAAGTAGCGCAGGGTGATGCGCTCGGTGCGCCCGCGGTTGATCTTCTCGAGATGCTGGCGAATGTTGTCATCATAGCGCTCCAGGTCGGCGGCGGGAATCTGGACCTGACTGCCGCGGGCAATCAGATGATGATAAAGATAACTGCGCCCGTCTGCCCCGAAGCCTTCCTCGGTGCGCTGTGTGTCCTCGAGCAGGGCACGATGGCTTTCATAGCCCAGCAGGCTGTTCAACCAGGCCAGCAGGACCAGGCGGTTTTCCAGTTTGGTGTATTGCTGG